>Ga0172376_10000057_pt1 | contig 125517 bp, 90 predicted proteins | sample Lak35m_FD_121114 | JGI IMG/M metagenome (GOLD analysis project Ga0172376, IMG submission 121114) | Freshwater microbial communities from Kabuno Bay, South-Kivu, Congo - kab_092012_35m | ecosystem: Environmental > Aquatic > Freshwater > Lake | place: Democratic Republic of the Congo: South-Kivu...
CGTCCATGGCTTGGCTCCTTAGGGGATTGTTCTGATAAGCAGATCCTAATGACCAAGCCATTTCCATTGGAAGAGCAGATCATTCCCCTAGCGCACCTGGAATGATGTGGAGCTATTTAGAAAATGAAATTAGATCAGCGATGGTTGAATCGGGATCTACAGTAGCTCTAAGTGAGCGAGATTCATTTGCTGTAAGGGGCAGGCCCAACTTTTGCTTGATCAACGCTGCCGTATCCTCACGGTTTTGGCGGCGATTCAGGATTTGAGGCCCCATCATCGTAACTCGCTGCCAGTCCTTATTAGCTCGTCGCCAATCGATGTCCTTAAGTGCAACTATTCGAGACTTCCAATCGTTCGGATGCTCGATCATTAGAGTCCGTCCTGCTGCACCGATTGCCCAGAGCATTACCGAGTGCGAATGCAAGTAAAGTGCCCTAACGTCCATTGGTTTGGTATCCCCATCTGCCGCTCGCTTCCACTCGGGAAAGTTCGTTGCAACCGTAGTCCAAAAATCAATGGCTGCCTGCTGTTGGGCGATATGGTTTTCGTCCGTTACACTTTCAAGAAGTGCTACAGTCGCATCATGTAGTGCGGAAAGCGTAAAGAGCATTGGAGATTTTTGTGGTAGCGAAGCTCGGTCCTTGTCGACGAGCTTTCGAAAAACAGGAACACTTTCAGTGACGGCCAGGGTCACCTGGGCCATTAGGTCTCGGTGATTGAACAATATGTTTAGTGACTTTGCGGTACTTCGAGCCGTTCGATTGAGGTCCGAGAACATCTGTTGCATTCGATCCAAATCTTCGCAGGGAAAAAGCACAACAGCGATCGAGTGTTCGCTGAGATCAGGATTCTGCTTGATCGCTTCTTCAATGGCCGCTCGCCGATGCTGGCCGTCGTTCAGGACCAATTCGGTTTCCATCGAAATCTCAAGCTCTCCGATGTTTGGCGATTTGGAATTGAACGCGGCGAATTTCGCTTCACCTGGATAAGAAGCGGTTAGTGCGGAAAAAATATAGTCATCCGGGTTATCGATAATGTAGGAGGTGATTTCAGGCACACGGCTTTTCTGCAGTACGCGTTGCGCCCGATGCTCTGGTGGAAGCTCCGACCAATCTTTGAACTGAAAAAGTTTCGGTACGACCGAAAGCTTAACCATTGCGGTGTAGTACTCTCTGGTACCCATCATGCCACGCATCGCGGGAAATGTAATTTTCATTTCGTCCCCTGTTTTTCGTTACAGCCTCAGAATAGTTCGCATGCAGATCGTACAAGGTTCGCCTGTAATGTCAAGATGTTACGCTTCCTTGAAGCGTTTTGTACGTCACCTTTTCGGTTGTAGGCTTACGACTGTTCCTCGGAATCAACCTGTGGCACTGCCTAATGAGTCTAAACTTTCTGACCTAAGCGGAAAGCCGATCTACGTGAACTCGAAGAGTGGGCCAACCAAAGAAAATGGCGACTTCGATTACTAGAATCGAAGTCGCCATAAGTACTGATAAACAATCGTGTTAAAGAAGTACACCCATCTGGATTCGAACCAGAAACCTTCGGTTCCGTAGACCGATGCTCTTTCCAATTGAGCTATGGGTGCGTTTCGCTAACGCGATTCCCAACAGTATAACCAGCTTCGATTCGCCGATAAAGTCCAATCGGCGACTTTCTAATTCGCACGATTTACCAAGGAATTTCCGGGCCAATTCTCCCCTACTACCCCCCCAAAAAATACACCCTCTGTGTAGCTAGCCAGCTGCCGCCGATCGGCTCTGGGTTCATGGTATCCTTTCCCCCTTGCAGTTATCATGCTTCTATCCTCCAAAGCCTTCGCATCGCCCTCTACCCCCACAATTCTCTTCCCGTGAGCCAAGCAAACAACCAACCCGAAAAAAATACCCCTCGTAGCATCTTCGATGACGATCTACCCGATCTTGCTCCCATCTCCCATCCCACCGACCAACCCAAACCCTCCTCACGCTCCGATCAAGCCCTTCGCGATGCCCTCGGCGAACCAGAAGACCTCTTCGAAGACCCCGCCGAAAAACCTGCCCCCAAAAAAACCGCGACCCCAATCCCCCAACCCCCCAATCTCAACATCGAGCAACTCGATAACGCCGTCCAACTAGCTCCCGTCGAAGGCCATAACCCTCGCATCGTCTCAGGCGCTTCTGTCAACACCAAAGAAATCCTCAGCAAAGCCTCAAAAGAACTTCAAAAAGAACGGGAGGAAATCGAAACCGTAAGCGGTGCTTTCGATTCCAAAGAATGGGTCTGGCGAACCCTGGGCTTCCTCTCCGACTTGCGTGTGGCTATCACCCTTGGGATCCTAAGCCTCGCCTTTGGAGCCGCTTTCTATTTCCAATCCTGGATCCCTTGGAACGCCGATTCGTCCCTGATGCAACTGCTCTATCGATTCCACAAAGAAATCCTCTTGGCAGCAACCGCCCCGATCCAAATCCCCTTGTTCATCCTGGCCTCCGCCCTTATTCCCAAAGCCGCTAACCGCGAAAAGAAAATCGAACCCTGGCCCTTCTTCTCGCACGTCCAACACTACTTGGGTCCCGCTCTAGTCGGCCTAGCCAGCTTTCTCCTGGTCAGCCTAGTAGGTAACCTCCTTGCAAGCGGACTTGCTGCGGTAAAAGTCCCCTTGCTGCTACGCGACGCCGTGGCCGAAACCGTCCAGTTTGCTTGCTTGCCAATCCTCTACCTAAGCATGCTTGAATCGAAAAGCTACACCAAACCATTCTCGATGAGTATCTTCCAATCCATCTCCGCCAAATCGGATGCTTGGGGGGCAATGTACATGCAAACCGGAATCATCTGGGCAATCTATTTCGTCTTTTGGCAACTGGGGATCCTAAGAGGGGCATCGGCAAGCGCTATCGCAGGTCTGGTCTTTCCATGGTTCCTGGGCTTTGTCGCCAATCAGTATGGAGTACTGGCAGGCCGCATCAGCGATGTGACCGAACTGGGATACGAAGGGGTCTTTACGGATAACGAATGAAACCAAATCTGGATCCCGATCGGCAAGTCCAAAGAAAAGCCATGCGGCAACTGCTGCTGTATGTCTTCGGCGAAGTGATCGTCAGTGTGATCCTATTGGCTCTTAACGCTGGGATGGTCTTTGGGTTGGTCCAAGCCCTCGGATGGCTTTTCCCCCGCTTCGATGTCTCCGATGAACTGAGCCCATCAGCCCTTCCGCAATTGATCATCTACACGCTGCCTGTCCTGCTACTGTTCCTTGAATGGTACGCTTGGGATATCCTGACCTCGAGCCGACGGCGCGGGTTGTGACCGCGATATATCGCTATGGTTCATTATTTGCTATGTGCAGTCGGTAGCTCCGGTGACGTTCATCCCTTCGTCGGACTTGGCCACCTCCTCAAACAACGTGGACATCGCGTTACGCTCATCACCGCTGGGTACTTTCGTAAGCTTGCTCAAGACTCCGGGTTGGAGTTCTACGATACGATGCCCGAGTGCGACTTTCACCAACTGGTCAACGATCCGGATTTGTGGCACCCAACCAAAGGTACCAAGCGGGTTATGCAACTGGCGGTTCGCAAGTCCTTGGAACCTACTTACCGAGCCATCGAGCAGCTCTACGAACCTGGATCCACCCGCGTTGTGGCTTCAAGCCTCGCGTTCGGAGCAAGAGTAGCCCAAGACAAGTTCGATCTTCCGCTGATAAGCGTCCATTTGTCTCCCGTCTTGTTCCGAAGTGAGTTCGAAGGACCACGGCTCCCTAAGCTCTTGCTGCATCGAGGACCTCGGTGGTTCAAAAGATTCCAGTGGTGGGTCGCAGACCGATGTGTCATCGATCCGATGATCTGCCCATGGCTCAACGCGTTTCGCAAAAGCCTCGGGCTGGCACCGGTCCAAGGCATCTTTCGGGATTGGTGGCACTCTCCACTTCGAGTCCTGGCCATGTTTCCTGAGTGGTTTGCAGCCAAGCAGCCTGATTGGCCTGCGCAAACGGTTCTGACCGGATTTCCTCTCTACAGCGAAGAAGGGGTCACCCCAATGTCCCAGGAGCTGGATCAATTCCTATGCAGCGGCCCTGCACCAATCGCATTCACCCCAGGTTCTGCGAATATTTTCGGAAACAAGTTTTTTCAAGCGGCCGCTGATGCTTGCCAGAAACTGGGCAAAAGGGGCTTGTTGCTCACGCGGTTTGCCGAGCAGATCCCCAAGTCGCTACCCCAAGAGGTTCGGCATTTTGATTTCGCCCCTTTCAAGGAACTGCTACCAAGGTGCGAGGCGTTGGTTCATCACGGGGGAATAGGATCGCTGTCCCAAGCCATGGCAGCAGGGATCCCTCAGGTGATCATGCCGATGGGTTTCGATCAAATCGACAATGCTCATCGGGTTTGGAGACTGGGTGCGGGCGATTCCTTGTTCCCGTCAGCCTTTGAAGGCCATCGGCTTGCATCGACCCTTGAGAATTTGCTCAGAAACCCCAGGACCGCTAGGGCTTGCAAGGAGCTTGCTCATCGAATATCCCAAGAGGATTCGTTGGCCAGAGCTTGCGATGTTATCGAAGCAAGTTAAGCGATGCTGGGTGATTCATCACCAAAACAGTTGATAAACGATTTGAAACCGTCCTGATGCTTATTGCATCGAACGTCTTTATGACCTTCGCTTGGTACGGTCATTTGAAGGATCTCAAGGACAAGCCTTGGTTGATCGCTGCGATGGGATTTCTTGTGGGCAGGATTGTGCATGCTCGGTGCGGTATATTTCATCTTCCGCCAAGGGGTCACTTCGCCGCCGGCTGAGTGATAGCCTTGTCTGGAGTTTTAGGGGATTCCTGTCGCGCTTGCCAGTTTTCGGCAGCCAATTCAAAGTTGATTTTGGCTCGTTTGATTCCAAGTGTTTCGATGCGTGATTGCTGGTTTGCTCCGGGCCAGATAGGAAAATGGGCTGAGGAACTCATCGCCAGTCGCGATTCGGTCTTTTCGCTGACCAGATAGTCAGCAAGTTTCGCAGCCAGAACCGGATGGGGAGCTTTGCGAATGACCGCAACGGTGTTGGGAATGAACACCGTGCCGAATTGATCGGGAAGTTGATCGGGAAAGACGATTTCAACAGGCATCCCTTTTTCCTTCTCGATGATAGCATCGTCGGTGTCGGTCAGGCCCCAAGCAAGCTCGCCACTTGCGACTGCCAAAGCGACTTGTTTGTTTCCTGCAAGTTGTACCGCATGCTCGCGGACTTGGGCGATCCAATCGTTCCAAGTGGTTCCTTCGAGGGCCGTTGGGTCAGATGCCAGGACGGCAAAGTGGGTGGCGGTGGTTCCGTAGACAGGGTTTGCGTACCCGCAGTTTGCTTTCCATTTGTCGGAAGCGAGTTCTTGGACGCTGGCGGGCCAGTTGGATTTGTCGGTGAGTTTCTCGGTGTTGACGATCAAGACGCGAGCGCGAGCCGCATACCCGACCCATGAGCGATCCGAGGCTAGGAATCCTTCGGGCCAAGCGTCTGGGATGTTCCAGCGCCGGGGTTCGAGCAATCCTGCTTTTTGCAGCCGAATGGTGTGAAGGATTTCGTTGTTCCAGAAAACATCGCATTTGGGCTGAGCTGACTCTTGTTCGATGCGGGAGACCAATCCGAGCGTTTTGGAAGCTTCGACATCAAAGACGCGAACGACTTGCTGGGTCTCTTTGTCCTGATTTCCTTTGCCATCGATCACGTCTTTGAAGTGGGTTCGTTCAAAGGCATCAAGGATTGGGGCGGCGAACTCTCGGTCCGTTGCGCAGTAGATGGTTGCCGATTGTTCGCTACGTTGGACACAACCGGTCAGCAATACCATTGCTAGGATGGGGATCGCACTTCGAGCCAATTCGTGTTGCATGATCTTATGGAGTTTCGGGAGATAGAGTTTGGGGGAACCGCGACGATCAAGGTCACTTAGGTCGAACCAGGTGACCGACTAGGTTCGGTGGACTGGGTCCAATAGGGGCACTGGCGCAAGGGTTGGCGCGGATATTTTGGCCAATGCGAGGGAGTTTTGGAGCTTTGGCATAACAGGAACACCGAACCTCGACCGCTGACGATGGTCCGATGGTCGCAGCAATCCAGGCAGATCGAATCCCTTAGCAGGGGTTGCTCTCGGGCCAAATCATCGGGGTTGAGTTCATCGTTTGATGGCATGCTGGAGGGCTTCGAGATGAAAATAGGGAAGCATTAGATCCTCCATAGTGTAGTATCCGGCAGCCTTTGTTGCGAGGTTCTCGATGGCAAACAGAACAGTTGGATTGCGGTTAGGTAGACTCTTTTGGGGAAGGAATCGCAGAGTTTGATTCCGATAGTTGTTTGATATGGCCCAAGACCCTTTGATGGATGCTATGGATGAGCCGATCGGTCCATAGGGTCCAGTAGCTTTGCGGAAAAATCTCGTACTCGTACCAAGTACGTCCTTCGAGCCGAGTCCGTTGGCCCTCCAATTCGATCAATCGAAATTCGCCACGTTTGCATCGCAAGTATCCTTCCAGGTGAGGTGGATGCACGTGTCGATAGGGGCTCAGTTCATGCATCGGCGGGGGCTGGGACTGCACATCGAACGCCAAGCGAGTAGGCTGTTCCCAAGCCGTGATGGGCTCGACAAAGGCACCTGTTGAAAATTCGCAATGACGAACAGCTCCCACGCCCGATCCGACAATCGTCGCACGCTTTGGGTAAGCGATCCCGAGTTGAAAGTACCAGCTCGGTGGGGTATCCAGGTCGGAGAAGCCGACGACGTTGGGCCATACTTTGTCCGGTGGAGCGTCGATCTCGATCGTCGTTAGCACTTCGTATTCGGGCAAATCTCTAAAAGCGTTTTCGGCACCAGCAACGATTGGCAGCAAACTGATTGGGATCAGAAGCGTCATGGTTCGCTGAGGTTGGACCGTTGCAATCATCACGCCGATGAGCGCCCCTAAAATGGCCATCACCCCTGCGATCGGCAGGAGCATCGCCAAACAGATGATTCCTTCGAAAGCAAACAGCAAAAGAATCAATCCACTCAGGAAAATGGAAAGCTCGGCTACCATGATGCTCGACAACACACCACGGGTGTAAGGTCGATTGTAGATGTAGGCGCTGGTGGCACCCATGATGATCGGTGTGCCCATAAACAAGGCTCCACCATAGTCTTGGATCAAATACACGCACAGCGATACCATCGCGATGCAGATCAGAGCGCTGGCAGCGATCCCAAGAAGCGCCGAAGTCAGTTTGTGCTCGATCAAGGGCTCACGAACGACCGAGTCCCGTGCCTTTAAATTGGGCCCGTTGGGGTCAGTCCCAAGCAGGCAAAAGTAGATCATCATGCAAAGGTTTACGATCGGCACGAAGATCCACAGGCCCAACCAAGCGTTCTTGCCCGCATCGACCGATCGACGCACGCTCATCGAAACGGCGATCCATAGAAAAGGCAATGACCAGAGGATGAAAGCCCAAGCGAGCCACTCGGGTGCAGGGGCCGCGAAGTACTTTTGCCGAACGCTCATGAGTGGATTGAGAAAGTCCCAGGGGAAATAGGACTTGTAAGTAAACAGAAAGACCACTGCGGCTTCGACGAGGTATTTCAAGATCATCAGTCCAAAGCCACTTGCTGCATAAACCGTCTGACTGACCGGCTCGCTCAGGCCAAACCACAGTCGAAACAGGTAGCCAGGATCCCAGGCTCGCGGGGGAATCGATTCGGGGTTGGCTGCGCTCATGGCTTCTTGGCCTGATTTCTAGGTCCTGGTTTATTGGTCTGCCTATTGGCTGGTTGTTTGCCAGCGGATTGGGCTTCAAGCGGTCCGCTCATCGGTGGGGTTTCGTAGAAACTTCCGTCGTCGATTACGCGAGGGTCCCCGGTCGAAACGAGTTCCAGCATCAATCGATCGTAGAGCTGCTTGCGGATGGATTCATAATCCGGGTTGGATGCCACGTTGTTCATTTGATGCGGGTCGTTTTTTAAGTCATAGAGTTCCTGGCCGGGTCGTTTGCCATACGCTTTTTCGTAGAAGGGTTTCCATTGAGGATCGTCGCGATGGGTGATCAGCCAAGCTTTCGTGGGTCCGGCATCTTCATCGGGATGGGTGATTCGAGTGTTGTTTTGGATTTGTTGATACGTCGGTGGTTCGGGATCACTTAATCCATAAGGATCTCCAAGTGGCCAGCGTTCGGGTCGAAAATTGATGATGAAAAGATAGTCGTCGGTGCGGATCGCACGTTGTGGATAAGGCATCCAATCGGCTCGAGCGGATTCGACGTGCCGCTCGCGTCCGACGAAGACCGCTTGGCGGCGTGGGTCCAGTCTGCCTGAACGTTCGCTAAAAAGAATTGGCAGAAGGCTTTTGCCGGTCATGTTGCTGGGGACCGGCAAACCGGCAGCTTCTAAAATGGTGGGAGCAAGGTCAGTCAAGCTGACTAGATCCTCGACGAATCGATTCCCAGGAATCTTTGGACCGCAGATGGCCAAGGTGACGGCAGTGCCAAAGCCGTAAAGATTGCACTTGCCATGGGGGAAACCTGGAGGACCATGGTCACCGCTGATGATGACCATGGTCGAATCAGCAAGTCCTGAGGATTCAAGTCGATCCAGCAGGACGCCCACGGCTGCATCGTAAGCGGCGATTTCACCAAAGTAGTCGGCGAGGTCTTGGCGAACGATGGGTACATCGGGAAGAAATGGGGGTAATTTGCCTTGGAAATCATTGGGATTGAATCCCCAAAGCGACTTGCCGGAGCCTTGGGTCCACTGCCGATGAACATTCGTTGGACCGAACCAATAGCAAAACGGTTTTCCCTCTGGGCGAGCTTGGAGAAACTCATCAAAGTTGGCTGCCATTTCGTCTAGTAGTGTTTGTTTTGCCTGTTCGAAAGTGCTTCCTTGCTCGATGAGTTTCGTGGCGTTCTCGGAGAAATCGTTGATCCGCCGGCCCGATTTTTCGTAAGCGAACTTACCCGCTCCGTAGGGCGCATCGTTGGGAGTGCCCGGACCCCAAACTTTATAACTCTCTCCGATGTGATATCCGGCTTGATGGAGTAGCAGAGGGAAGGCAGGGATGTTGGGGTCCCATTTGGCACCTTGGAGAATGGAAGCTTGGCCGGTTCTCCAAAAGTGTTGGCCTGAGAGCAAGGCGCTTCGGCATGGGGTGCAGCTGGGTGCAGAGACGAAGGCGTTGCGAAACAGCACTCCTTTTTTGGCGATGCGATCGATGTTTGGGGTTCGAACCAGTTGTTGCAAACCGTCGTTGGGGTGGTGGGCTGCGTAGGCGCTTGCGTAACGGCCCCAATCGTCCGCGAAGAGAAATAGGATATTTGGCTCTTGGGCTAGTGCAGGTCGAGCCAATGCGCTCCATACAACGACAGCGAGAAACTTCAGTAAGGCGTAGCCGTTGGAGCCAGGATTGATCATCTGAGTTAGTTCCCAGGTGGATTTTGAGCACCTTGGTTTTGAAGATCTTTTTCAGGGATCACCCACAACTCACCTTTTTCGCTATCGTAACGGTAGACCATCCCCGAAGGCAGCTTGGGCAATGGGATGCGGTTTAGATCGATGATGTCACGCATGAATTCGTCGTGGTTGCGTGGGTTGCGACCTTTCTCGGCCATGTACAAGTTCATGGCTTGAGGGATTTGGATCTCGAAGACGATTTTTTCTTTGGTGCGAAAGTAGGCGGCAGCGGGACCTGAGATGATCGTCGCGGGATTGTTTTCCGACCCCCCTTCGAGCGATCTACCTTTTTCACCGACGCCTACGCCAGCTTTCTGAGCTTCTTGGGGTGGGGCTGCGGCACTGGCAGCAGCTTCTTGAGCGGCTTTTTGGGCTGCTAGATCGCGTTGGACTTGTTCTTCGGGTTTGCATCCGATGCATCCTATGGCGATCACGCAAGTCGCTAGGCTTACGATTGGCAAGCGAATCCATGAAAGTCGATTGGAACGTGCGCGCTTGATGATTTGCATGTTATTTCTCTCCACCGATACGACCGAATTCACCGGCATCTAGATTTGCAGGAGCCTCGAACTGTTTTTGTGTGCTGTCGGTCTTTGGGTTGTACCGCCAGCGCGCCGATCCACGAAGATGTTCAGGGACCAGCCAAGGGATGTATCTTGCTATCGTCGGTCCCGCGTTGCCGATGTCTTTTCCGAAACCGTACCATAGGATCCCGATGGCGATTGGGAAGGCGGTCAGTCCGCCCAGAACCGGAGGCAAGAGCCGTTTAAGAAGCGAGGGTGCTTGGGGTTTGGCACGTGAGCTTGCGGCCTGTGAAACCCATGAAGCGGTGGTCTCGTTAGGCGAGCGATCGTTTGGTGCCTGTTGGATGGTAGATCGATCTTCTTCTTCGGACATGGCGATGGCTGGGTTTCGAGCAAGACAATTTCGATGCTCGTCAGTATAACTGGTTTTTAGACTGCCAGTGCGGAATTTGCGACACAGAGAGTATACTCTTTGCCACAAGAGCAGGATTAGATAATCACAAATCGAAAAGGGTGTTTGGGATGTCAGGAGCGAGCAATGTTTTGGGGACAGAGTTGCAGCCTTGTTCGTTTGACCCGATGACGGGTTTTTTCCGGGATGGATGTTGCCGAACCGGGGCCCAGGACCATGGCATGCACTTGGTTTGCGCGCAAGTGACGGCTGAGTTTTTGAAGTTCTCCCGCAGCCGTGGCAACGATCTTAGCACACCGATCCCTCAGTACCAATTTCCTGGATTGAAACCTGGCGATCAGTGGTGTTTGTGCGTTCTGCGTTGGAAGGAAGCTCTCGAAGCTGGGATGGCACCTAAAGTGGTTCTTGAGGCGACTCACATATCGACTTTGGAATTTGTCGATTTAGCGGATTTGCAAGCCCACCGCGTCGAGCCAACGCAGTGAGGCAATTTCGTGATGTGATGCGGCTCGAAACAGTTTGCTACTGCTATTGGTTTTGTTCCAGAATATCCATATCGGAAACTGCCGGTCGGAGACCAAGTCGGCGTTTGTGCTGTCACCGCTGCGAAGTTCCATCCGCGAGCGAACTTCATAAGTGGTGGATGGCTACCACTGCGCGTCATCGGTGAGGGTATCGGCGATCCAACGGTCGGCCCATCGCTCGAACCGACTGGAGGTACTGGTTGGTTTGACAGATCTCGATCCAGCACGCAAGTACCCAACGTGGCCTCCCCGATCGGTGACGATCAGCTCGGTGCTGGGCGAATACTTGGCGTTTGGGAATAGATGAAAAGGGACGATGGGGTCATGGCGATCGACAAGGATCTTGACCTTGGCCTGGATCTTAGTGAGCCAGTGGATCGAGGACCCGGTCGTGTAGTAGTCTAGCGAATCTTTGAATCCTGCCAGCGGAGCCGTCACGGTATTGTCGAACCTACGCAGGCTTCGGTAATCCGCATGCGCTAATCGGTCTTGCCATACAGGCCAATGCTCACCGCGCAAGCGAGCTTGTTTTCGCAAGGCGCGCAAGAAGTAGCTTGCATACAGGCGGTTGATCCCCTTCTCTACATTTTTGCAGGAGGCGTCCAAGTCGATTGGAGGGGCTACAGCAATGGCGCGATGGATTTTGACTTGGCCTTCTTTCCAATCCCCTAGCATTCGCAAGAGAATGTTCCCGCCCAAGGAGATCCCAGCGAGGTTCCAGTCACGTAGGTCGAGTTTTTGACAAAGGTGTTCCAAGCAATTGCGAATCGCATCAAAGCACGCGCCATGGGGAGGCATTGGTGTTTCCAAATACGAGTCTCCAGCACCGGGCAAATCAACGCGAAATACACGGTATCCTTTGCGAACCAACCCTTGGGCAATGTTGGTCATATAAGTACCGGCGTGGGAGGAACCAAGTCCGTGGAGCAACAGGACTGCTGGCCGATCTTTTATGGTTGCTCGTGGTTCGGGCGAATTTTCATGAACCAGCATATTTCCTAAAGCCGTTTCAGCGTTCCTGGGATCCGGCTGGGTCAGCGGGCAGCGGTGCGTTATCTGCGGTGGCAGGTCCGCGATGGGACGATAAAATCCGGTGATCAAAGTTTGCAAGTGACCGCTGCGCAAGTACCAAGGTGGTCGAAACACCGAGTCGCTGAACTGCTTGACGTTGGGAATCTGCATCGATGGATATGCTCTGTGTTGGAACGTTGGCGATCGACTCGGTAGAAACACCGGCAGGCTCCTGCGAGCGAGTCCTCGGGGGTAGTGCCAGTTACTTTTCGTACGCAGCCGGATTCTACACTCCGGTGCGACTCATCGGACGCACCGGTTATGATTGGCCGACTGAGTATACTCAAACTTTCCTAAATCACCGAGTCGATTGGCGCGGCGTTACTCATGATTCACTTGCCAAATCTTATTTCTGGCGAGGCCGTTATCTGAAAGACTATCAAGACCGTGAAACTCTCGAAATCCAAATGCACGGATTTGATCGCTATCGCCCAACCATGCCGGATTGTTATGCGGATTCCCAAGTCGTCTTTTTGGCCGCAGCGATTCCTTCGGTACAGCTACAAGTCCTCGATCAATGCAGGCAAGCCCAGTGGGTTTTTGCCGATACGGTCGATATGTGGATCGATACCACGCGGAGTCAACTGCTCGATGTCCTTGCGCGTATCGATGGACTCTTTATCAACGACGTCGAAGCCAAACAGCTCACCGGAAAAAATAACGTGGTTCAAGCTGCCCGATGCATTCAGTCCTTGGGCCCGCGCTGGGTCATCCTCAAGAAAGGAGAACACGGTTGCTTTGTCCTTGGCCCAGATACCATGCTGGCCTTGCCGGCGTATCCAAGCGACACACTGATCGATCCGACCGGAGCAGGCGATAGCTTTGCTGGAGGAGTGCTGGGGTTTCTGTGCAGCAGATTCCGTCAGAAAGAAAACGATCCAAAGTCGCTTAGCCAGATCGATCGCAAAGACATGGTGCAAGCCATCATGCAAGGGACCGCCTTGGCCAGCTACACCATCGAGTCGTTTAGCATCAAGCGACTCCAACAGATCACATTCGAAGACATTCAGAATCGTGTTTCGCAGTTGCAATCGCTCGTGGGTCACTGACCCGAGTGGTCGATCACAAAAGTGACCGGCCCATCGTTGACCAGTGCGACCTTCATGTCCGCTTGAAACACGCCACGCTCGACGTGAACTCCAAGGTTTGCGATTTGCTGGCAGAACAAGTCATACAGGTCGCGAGCCTGAGCGGGTGCTGCTGCGCGATCAAAGCTAGGCCTACGACCTTTGCGGCAATCTCCCGCCAAAGTGAACTGGGATACGATCAGCATCTGACCATCGACCTCCAAGATCGATCGGTTCATCTTCCCTTGTTCGTCTTCAAAAGCCCTTAGATGAACACACTTTTCCGCGAGCCATGGGATCAAGCGATCCGAGTCACCTTGCTCGATACCCAAGAGCACCAACCATCCTTGAGCGATCTGTCCAACGATTTGGCCATCGACCGTCACGCTGGCACTCGATACCCTTTGAAGGACAACTCGCATGCCAGTTACGCAGCTTTGGTTTGCAGGATCGGCATCGCGTTGGATGGAACAGGAATTTTCACAAACGAGTCACCAGGTTGCTTGGCGACATAGATCGTCGATTGGACATGGCACAATCGAGGTAGCCACTGCGCGATGGCTTGGCCGTGCACATCGCTGCTCTCCCAGTAACCGTTGATGAGGATCAAGTCGCTTGGCAAGACACTGTGGGCGACCCTTGCGACCGCGTTGGCTGGTTCGCCGGGAACCAAGTGAGCTTTCACTCCTCGTTCGGACAAGAGCCTATGGGCGGCTTTGAGACTCAAGACGGGACCTGCTGCACGGCTTGAGTCGTTGATCGACTCGAACGGATCGATCGCTGTGTATCGGATCGGTTTCGAGTCCCAGACCGAAGCGTTTAGATCCAGGAGTCTTGCGATGCGCTGGCCAGATCCAATCCCGATTTCCAAAACCGATGTCAGCGGCTTGCCCAACACGTGGAGGAAAAGGGGCCGCTCAGAAACCGGTTTCGAGAGATGCTTCCAATACAAACGCTTGAGCCAACTAAGCTGAGCCATGGCGATGGATCTCGACAATTCCAGAGGGATACCGAACGGGTAAGGTATCCAGAGGTATCGGCCAAGCCGACCTGAGCGACCCAGAAAAATGGATGCGACTGCTCTATCTTAACAGCCCTTGCAGCAGGCGAGTCGACTGGGTGTTATCAAAGAACGCTAGCATTGCAAAACGCTTGAGGGAATTAGCACTTCGCGGTTTTTCGTTTCTTGCCGATGAGACCTTTGGCTTGCACTTTCTCGATGATGTAGTGGGTGATGTCGGGGACTTTGCAATCGTTGTCGCCTAAGTCTGCGTGGACTGTCCCGATCTTCTTGGCGGCTTGGAGAACTTTGGCCGTAAGGGGAGCGACGTAGCTACCAAGGGATATTAGGAAGGCGTTCATTTGGTAACGCACCAGGTCTGATTGGTGATGGATGTTCGACTCGATGCGTTGGATGAGTTCTTCGAGGGTTTTGATATCTAGTTGTGCATCGGGTTTGACCGAGACGATGGAACTTAGGGTGGCCCAGCCAGCGATGGCGACATTGGTTTTTTTTGAATCGATCCATTCGAGTGCAAGATCCCAGCCGTGGAGGCTACCTGCGGCGACCCATGGGACGGTCCAGCTACAGAGCGATCGGCAGTTGGCTTTGGACAACCAGCCTTTGAGATCTTTTTTGGTCATTTGGGCATCATCGGCGATGAGTCCTGCTAGGTACATTGCATCGTAGACACCGCTGTCGTAGAGTTCCAAAGCCAAGCGGTAGTCTTTTTTAACTCGCTTGACGATTTTTTGCATGTCTGAGATCTTGGTTCCGTAGCAAGGTTCTTGGACGCCGTGTTTGAGCAAGACGCGCTTGTAGCTATCGGCTCCGAGGGCTTTTAGTTCGCTGAGGATTTCTTTGGCAGTAGGTGCGATGGATTTATCTGTCATGTCACTTGGCTTAGCTGACTTCCCAGCCTTTGCGATAAGGTTTGCTTAGGAGTTCGTTGGCCGCATCGAGTCCTCGGTTGGCGATTGTTGCGGGGGTGGCTTGGGTGGATTGAGCTTTGGTGACTCGACCGACGGCAGGATCGTAAGTGATTTCCAGTCCGGTACGGTAGGCGACGTTTCCTAGCAAGACGACTTCGGTGAATGCACCGGCGTAGTCGAACGAGCTGCTGGCTTTGCCGTTGCCTTTTGCGGCATCGATCCATTGGCGGTGGTGGCCGGGTGAGGCTTTCAGGTAGGGTTCTGGGGTTTTGAGTGGGCCGGCAGTTTCGTTGGGAATGAGTTTGGGCATTCCGTCATGGGCGATGGCGATTTTCCCTTGGTCGCCGATAAAGAGCGAGCCGTTCATGGGTAGATCTTGGGCGATGGAGCCTTTGGGTACTGTTTCACCTTCGTACCAGTGGACATCGACTGGGGGCAGTTGGCCTCGTTGACCGAAAGCAAATCGGGTGTGCATCCACTTCGGTGCGCAGTGCGGGTCAGGCGCGGGGCCTTCGGACACCACGTTCACAGGACCCGATAGATTCAATCCCCAGAAGGCTGGATCCATCAGGTGGATCGCCATATCACCGACGGCACCGCAGCCATAATCCCACCAGCCTCTCCAGCGGAACGGGACAAAAGCGCTGTGGTAGTTGCGCTCGGGAGCCGGGCCGAGCCACAGGTCCCACTTAAGGTTTTCAGGAATGGCCGGTTGGTCGGTTGGGAGCAAGACACCTTGAGGCCACCATTTTCCGGGCCGATCGGTGATGACGTGAACTTGGCGGACAGGCCCGATGGTGTTGCTTTGGAGCATCTCGACGAGTCGCAAGTAACCTGGGTGCTCGTGGTTTTGGGTACCCATTTGCGTGGCAACACCTTTTTCTTTGGTAAGTGCTGCGACGATGCGAGCTTCCTGGACGGTATGGGTCAGAGGTTTCTCGCAGTAGACATGCAGACCGCGTCCTAAGGCTCGGACGGTGGCTGGAGCATGATGATGGTCGGGGGTACCGATCACTACTGCATCGAGTTTGGCTTGTTCAAGCAGTTCTCGGTAATCGAAGAATTTTTTTGCGTTGGGGAAGCGATTGCTTGCACCATTAAGGGTATTGGCATCGGCATCGCACAGAGCGACGATGTTTTCGGAGCTGACGGCATCCAAATCGCCGGCGCCACGGCCCCCGACACCGATGGCACCGATATCGAGCCGATCGTTGGCACCGAGGATCCTGCTGTAGGCACGGGCCGAGTTGGCAATAAGGCATGCGGCCGCTGCGGTGGAAGTTGCGGTGATCGACGATCCAAGAAACGATCGCCGAGACTCCAAAGCGATTTGGTTTATTTTTTGCATAGGTCTAGTTCCGATCTTTATATGGGGATGTTTCGATGGAATCTTGGAGGGGAATGCGACGAGGTATTTTAGTGGGTAAACGATCGATTGGAAACGAAGCCCGCACCCCGTAGCACGGGCTTATCTAGCCCGTAGGGTGCTGCACTTCATGAAGCCACCCCCCGCCGGGGCAAAAGCCCCATTCTACGCGGGGGTTGGCCGCCTAGAGCGAATTGATTGGGGTTGGACGGCATTGACCTCGATGACGGCATTGACGGGATTGACTGCGGACATTGTTGACCTCATTGGGAGAACCTGTGTTTCATGGTTAATTCCCAATCTATAAGCTGCCACCTTTTTTTGCCCTATCATTTTTTTGCCCTATCGCCCGCCGTCGATACGCATGAGCGTAAAAGGGTACAACGTTGTCGCGTCGATCGTCCCGTCCTCATCAAGATCATTGCGGTCGATTGTCCAGAATTGACAATCACCAGCGGATTGTTTGACGGCTGGCCAGCCAGTTGCGAGAAAGCCAGCGTATGGCCAAGGATGCTGAGCCATAAAGCGGCAAATACTGCCTTAGGTCCGATCATCGTTGCTCCTTGCCGCAGACTGCTGACGAGCTCTTGGATTGCGCGCTTTCTGATTCGCAGGTGCATCGATCGCGCTGGGGGGAGCTTGCTGGGCACTCCAAGCGTCCCACATGGTTTGTAACTTTTTAACCTCTTCAGGACGCGTTGTAGCCAGATCGCTCGATTCGCTTAGGTCCTTCGACAGGTCGTACAATTCCGGTTTCCCTGATCCGCCTCGAGAGACGACCAGTTTAAGATCCCCGTGTCGAATCGCCCACTGTGGTCCGAATCGCCAGTACATCGTCTCATGAGGTCTTGCGCTATTTTGTCCTGTGATGAATGGAGCTAGATCGACTCCATCGAGCTGTTCGCTCTGAGGGATCTTGTTGCCGGTGGCAGCAAGCATCGTCGGTACGACATCGAGGTTCATCACTGGATAGTCGTAGACTTTGCCTGCGGGCCAATGGCCTTTCCACTGCGATATGTAAGGAACCCTAGGGCCACCTTCGAAGGTGGTCATTTTGAAGCCTCGCAATCCACCGTTTTTCGACGTGGTCGCTTGTGTGGGGCCTCCATTGTCGGCGATATAAAAGACGAGTGTGTTTTCTTCTTGGCCCATTTGGCGCAGTTTGGTCATCACTCGGCCAACCGCATCGTCTTGGGCCGAGAGCATCGCCGCAAAGAGCCTGCGTTTCTGGTCTTGGATATCAGGAAAGCGATCAAGATATTTTTGGGGAGCTTCAAGCGGTGCATGCTGCGCGTTGAAAGGGAGGTACAGGAACCACGACTTGTCTTTGTTCTTTTCGAGCCAATCGATCGATCGCTGGGCATAAGCGTCGGTGGTGTAGAAGTTATCGTCGGTGATTTCGCGAACGTCTTGAGAGATCCTCGAATCGACAAAATTCTTTGGATGGAAAAAGGGGGTGTTGGCCAAGGTGCCGAAGAATTCATCGAAGCCGCGTTTGGTGGGGCGGTATGGCTCAGAGTTTCCCAAATGCCATTTGCCGACACAGCAAGTTGCGTATCCAAGTTCCTTGAGTCGATTGGCCAAGGTGACTTGGTCGAGCCTCAGTCCGGATTTGTTGGCCACGGCGTTGAATTCATGGCCGAATCGGGTCGGGTATTTTCCGGTTAAGAGTCCGGCTCTCGAAGGGCTGCAGTAGGTCGCCGCGACGTATCCTTGGGTGAATCGTACACCGTTGGCAGCCAAGGCATCGATGTTTGGCGTAGGGATTTGGTTGTTGCCATAGCAACCGGTCTCTCCCCAGCCTTGATCATCGGAATAAAAGATCAGCAAATTGGGCTTGCCGCTGTTTTCCGCGCAAGCGTGCTTGGTTGAAAAATTCGCAACACAAAAACCAAGCACGCCGACAGTTAGTGATTGGTAGAAGGCCAACAAAGAAAGTCGCATCGCCGTTGCTCCTTGAACGAAGAAAATGGATAGGAGCGATTATAGCTTATCCGTGCGGTTCAAAGGGCATGAACAAGCCGCACGCAGGTTTGGCAAGGGAACATGGGTACTGCGCTACAGAAGTAGGGTTTGGTACTCGTGGCAAAAAAGGGGGTCCGTCCTTCAATATCGTGGGTGGACGCTTGTTGCACTAAGCCGCTTTTTTGTTGTTGGCTTCTACAGAGTTGAGTTTGTTGTAGAGCGTTTTGATGCTGATGCCGAGCTCTTCGGCTGCCGCTGCTTTGTTCCCATGATGCCGCTGGACCGCTTCCTGGACCGCAAGGACTTCGAGCTCCTTGAGGCTCTTGGGTGCCTCGCGTAGCGGGACGACCACCGGCTCGCTCGTGGCCGCTTTGATATCCCGACGCAACCTGCGCTCCACCAAATGCTTGGGCAAATGCTCTGGCATGATCGGAGGGTACTCGCACAGGATCGTCGCGTGTTCGATGACATTTGCCAGCTCGCGCACATTGCCAGGCCAAGGATGCTGCAAAAGCAGCTCGATCGCCTCGGTCGAAAAGATCGATTCGATCGAAGCATGCTCGGGATGGTGTCTGAGGTATAGATATCTAGCCAAATCCATCACGTCCTGGACCCTTTGACGAAGTGGTGGTACATGGATCTCAAAGGCGTTGATGCGAAAGAGCAAATCCTCTCGGAAGCTGCCCGATTCGACCATCGATTCGAGGTCACGGTGGGTAGCGCATACGACTCGCGTGTCAACATGCGTGATCTGATTGTCACCGACTCGGCGCAAATCTCCACTCTCGAGCACCCGCAAGAGCTTGGCTTGCATCGCCAAGGGCAACTCGCCGATTTCATCAAGGAAAACCGTCCCTCCATTGGCCGCCTCGAATAACCCCTGCCTCTGGACATCCGCGCCTGTAAAAGCACCTTTGACATGACCAAATAACTCGCTTTCAATCAAGTGTTCTGGCAGAGCACCGCAGTTGATCGCGATGAACGGTTTGTCACATCGCAGGCTCTTTTCGTGGACGGATCGCGCTACAAGCTCCTTGCCACAACCGGTCTCGCCGCGAATCAAGACGGTGCTGTTGGTCGGTGCCACTCGCGATACAAGCTTGGCAATCCCCTGCATGGATTTGGACTCGCCGACGATTTGGGTGTGCCGTGATGATTGGCTTCGCTCCAATCGCTGAAGCTCTGCGGTGCGTTGCTTGAGCCGACGCCTTTGCGCAACGCGAGATAGCAACTCGTTGAGCTCAGAGAACCGACATGGCTTGCTCAAATAATCGATCACTCCAAATCGCAAGGCTGCGATGGCCGTCTCGAGGGATCGCTTCCCGGTAAGCACGATGGCTTCGGTAGCTGGCGATAAGGTCGCTGCCCGCTCGATGACTTGAATGCCATTCATCCCCGGCATATCCAGATCGACAATCAAACAATCGAATCGATCCTTTTCCAACGCTGCCACTGCCGTATATCCATCTGGGCAGACGGTCACACGGTGGCCATAAAAAGGGAGCTCCATGCGAGCGATTTCTTGCAGTTCCTTTTCGTCGTCGGCAAACAGGATCGAAAGGCCTTCAGGCGATGGCGAGTTCATGGTGGTTGTCATAAAGAGAATCGTTCGTAAGTTTCGATGGCAATACAATTTCAAAGCGAGATCCCATTCCAGGCCCGTCGCTGCGGGGAGTGATTCGGCCACCATGATCGGTGATGATCCGGTTGGTGATCGGCAGTCCAAGCCCTGTACCACGACCGTCTCGACGCCGTGTAAAGAAGGGTTCAAATAAGTGCTTAAGCACTTCGTCGTCCATCCCGCAACCGTTGTCCTCGATGAGCAAATAGACTTGCTCGGATTCAGGGCGGTTCTGAACCTTGACCCGCACCATTCCGGTCTTGGAGTCAGGGTCCAAGGATTCCAGTGCATTGGTCACTAGATTCAAAACCACTTGCGTCATCTCCTGAGGCGACGCCCAAGCGATCGCTGGTTTGTCAGCTAATTCGAACTCGACTTTTTGAGAGCGGTAAGGACCCAGGTGCCGAACCATTTCGACGACATCCTCGACAATCGTATTCATGTCCGTCTGCTGCTTGCGCTGGTTGGTCCCTAAACGCGAGAAATCCAGCAAACGCTCCGTGATCCCCTTGCATCGAAAAGCTTCGTCTTGAATTCGCCGCAAATACGTTCTTAGTGTCTCAAGATCGCTACCAGCAAGCGATGCACCTGCATCACCAACAGAATCCTCTAACCGATTTGCGTCGGAAGACTGAAGGACCGGATGCAGAATTCGATGCAAACGCGCTTCAAGCGCCTCTGCACTCCAAGCGATCGCGGCCAAGGGATTGTTGATCTCATGAGCGACACCCGCTGCCAAAAATCCTACGCTGGCTAATTGCTCGTTGCGGATGACCTCTTCAGACCGCTGGCGAACTTGCTCCTTCAAGTCTTTCTGAATCGCCAAGAAACTCTGCGCTCCGAGATTGATCGCATGAGCCAACTCGGCGATTTCATCGGAACTGGATGTGTGGATCCGATACGCAAAGTCGCACTGAGCCACTCGACGCGCTCCATAGAGAAGGTTTTTGAATGGGCGAACCACCGCCGAACGAGCGTAGACAAACAAACCCACAAGCATACCCGCAGCCACAATCGCGCTGCTCCAGGCCATGATGATCCAAGTCCGATACCGGGTGCGAACCTCATCTCGAAAACTGATCATTCGACGTGTCAGCAAATCGGGCAACTGATGGGCAAGATCTCCAAGCTGATCGAGATCCTGGTCTTGCTGCATCCGCGCAATTCGATTGGTCCCCAAATCCTTGCGTCCGTTTCGCCAAGCGATCTCGTTGACCAACTCTCCTATTTTCTCCGCCGTTTGAAGCTCTTCGCTTCGGTCTGCCAAAAATAACGCGTCGGAATGGGAACCCTCCAATCTCGATTTGTAACGAGCCAAAATCTCTCGAACCTGCTGCAATCGGTCCGAGAACGGAGGCCGTGTGTAATTGCTCGAAGCATCATTGTCTTGAAGCGAGAAACTCAGAACCTCGCGAGTCTGCGTCGGCTCTTTGTCCAATCGCAAATCATCGATGGCCCGAGTCAACTCAGCCGTCAATGGGATTTCGCTGGCACGACTGCTGAGGGTTCCGACAAGCTCTTTGTACGCATAAACCCCACGGAAAGAACTGTATCCCAATGCAGCGATGACCAGTCCTAAGACCGCCATGGCGATCTGCAACTTCTTTCGGATCGTCCAACGGGAAAGCATCTGCGACTCGCAAGAGCAAAGGGACCCCTAATCGTTTAGAGGTCCCTTGTATCAAAAACGAGTGTTTTCCCGCAATGTCAGATAAAGCTAGCGTTTACCTCGCTGGAGTGATGCTCGCATACCGATCGCTCTTGGGATTTCCGCCAGATTGCAAGTAGACCAGCAAGTCGAAGATCTCATCTTCGCTGAGCGTATCGAGCAATCCGCTTGGCATCATCGAAACCTTGCTCGGTTTCATATCGACAATGTCACTGCGTTTGAGGTTCGTGAAATTGCCTGGATCGAGCATGTTGGTGGCGATCATCAGATTGTCGCCGTTGAGGTTGGCAACACGACCGATCACCGTCTCTTCTTCGGTCTGAAAAACGGTGGCTTCGTACTGATCGCTGATCTCTTTATTGGGTTCGAGGATGGCTGTGAGCATGTCCTTGGTCGAGAACCTTTGCGAGGACGCGGTCAGATCGGGACCTTGGATTCCACCTTGACCTGCGAAGCGGTGGCATTTGTAGCACTGAGCGACGGCGAACATTTGTTTGCCTCGTTCGTAGTTGAAGCCACCTTTTTTGGCGGCGAATTTTTCCGAGAGTTCCTCGACTGTCCATTGTTTGACCAGGGCTCTTGGAGCAAGGTCGGCAAGTGGATCTTTTGGAGCGGGCAAGGGGCCGATGAGTTCGCCCAGTTCCTTTTTGTCCTCGTCCTCAAGATTGCCGATGGCTACCTTGCGAATATTCTCAAGGAATCCGCCAAAGGATGCGCCACCGCGAGCTGTCCCGATGTCGTAGAACCACTGAAAGTAGGCTTTGCGTGTCTGTGGTGTCCAACCCTGTTGGGCTTCTCTCAAGCAGAACGCATAGTGGATCTGCTGCTCGGCAGAGTTCGACCCATTCATTTGGGCGACGCAACGATCCACGATCTTCGGAGCATTCAAGTAGATCAGCACTCGGGCTAGTTCGCGATCGACCAGTGAATCACCATCGGCAACAGGGAAGTGGGAGTCCAGTTGAGCGACGATCTTTTGACGCACAGCGGGATCCCCTTGGCCTAGTCGCAAGAAACTCAATTGGTAGGCTCTCAGCAATTCGAGTCTCTCGGTGTTGTTGAGTTTACTCCAATCCAACCGCAGCAGACTATTTTGGATGTCGGCTTGGTCGGCAGGGGTTCCCTTGCGGGACAAGGCAACGGCCATGGTGATCGCTGATTGTGCGGGTAGGGATTGTTGGACTGGATCTCGCCAAAGTTTCGAGTCGAAATGTTCCAAGGCCAAGCGAGCGGCACTTCGCAGAGCCCGATCGGGGCTTCCTAAGTGCCGCATCGCTGCGGTGATATCGAGACTGGCTCCGGGGGTGTGCATGGCTTCGAGCTGCCGCCGGGCCGCTCTGGCGGTTTTCGCAGGTTCGTTATCGGGGAACGAGGCAGGTTGGGTGCTTTCGCTACCTGTGTAACGGATACGATACAGCGCCGATTGCGTCTTTCGGCCTCCGATGGTCATGTACATGCAACCTTGCTCGGGGTGGATCAGCAGATCGGTCACTGGCATCGGCGAGGCGCTGATGAAAGGCTCAAAGGTGCTTTTGTAGGAAGCTCCTTCGGGCTCCAAGTGGACTGCATAGACAACGCCATAGCTCCAGTCGCTGATGAACAGAGCATTCTGAAATTTGGCAGGGAACTTGGCTCGGGTTCCAAAGGTGATCCCCGTGGGTGAACCGTAACCGATGTTGGCTACAGCGCCAAAACTATCTGCAAAGTATTCTGGCCACTTTCCGGTTCCGTTGCGCCAACCGAATTCAGCCCCGCTGATGACATGATTGACACGTGTGGGGCGATACCATGGAGTTCCGATATCCCATTCCATGTCGGCATCGTAGGTGAACAGATCCCCCAATGGATTGAAGGCGATGTCGTATTGGTTTCGAAACCCGGTTGAAACCAGTTCGACATCGCTGCCATCTGGCTTGAAGCTCAAGATAAAACCTCCGGGGGCCAATCGATTGGCCATGAACCCGCGCGCATCGGGCATACGGCCCAACATGTGGTCTTCGCTCCAGTGCCTGGGGACTCTGGAACGATCGATTTTTTCGGGTAGATCGGTTTGGTTTCCAGCGCATAGATAAAGCCGTCCGTCAGGACCGGGGATGATCGCATGCGGTCCATGCTCTCCGCCACCGGTCATCGGAATGATGCGATCGATTTTTTCGAACCGATCGTCTCCGTCTAAATCTTGAAGACGATAGAGTCCCGGCCCCCTGGGTGCGTCCTTTTGATCCTTGTCGAGAATCCCTTCACCGTTGACATCGACGTAGAGTCCATCCTTGGTGTGCAAGAGACCTTGGGCCATCCCCAGATTCACATCGATCGGCTCGACCTTGGTTTGTGCACCTTGACCAGGTGCACCGGGCGTGACGCGATAGAGCTTGCCGTACTGGTCCGAGACGATCAGCCTGCCTTTGAGATCCACGCACATGGCGACCCAAGAGCCTTGCTCCTTGGACGGCACCTCATAGACCAACTCCACGTCGAAACCTTCTGGGGCTCGGAAGGCTTTGGCAGGGGTTGCCCCGAGCCCTTGCTTCTTAGGAGCAGGGTCTTTTTGATCCTGGGCCAGCACGTGTTGGTTAGCCATAGGAGTCCAAGCGGCCACCAAACCTGCTGCAATTGCAACAGCCATCGAAAAAACTTTACGCATGATCGATCAACGATTTCTAACGATGAAGAGTAAACAACAAATCAGCAAATCCGCTGGACGGAACCTGTGACTAGGAAAACAGTTCCGTGACGGCTTGGGCTTTGACCAGCTCGCGAGGTTGGTTTAGGTGGTTGTACACGATCGTTTCTGGCTCGATGCCAAAAGCGTGGTAGATCGTGGCCAGCAACTGCGCCGGATGAACTGGCGACTCGATCGGTGCACTGGCGGTCTTATCGCTCTTGCCGTGCACATATCCTCGCTTGATGCCCGCTCCGGCGATGACCGAGGTGTAGCAATAAGGCCAGTGGTCGCGTCCGTCATCGCTGTTTCCGTTTCCGCTGGTGCTAACGCCCCGTTCTGGCGATCGCCCAAACTCTCCGACGGCAACCAGCAAGGTGTCTTCCAAAAGACCGCGTTGATCGAGGTCTTCGATGAGCGTCGACAAACCGGCATCGAGCATTGGACCCGACTGGTTCTTCATCCGTTTGGAAAGGTCGACGTGGTGATCCCAAGAATGGTTGTCACTGTTGGCTACCTTAGGCCAAACGACTTCGACGACTCGCGTACCGGCTTCGATCAATCTTCTGGCCAGCAAGCAGCTTTGGCCAAAGGTGTTGCGCCCGTAAGCATCCTTGAGGACTTCGGATTCCTGGCTCAGGTCAAAGGCTTCGCGGGCCTTGCCCGAGACGACCAACGAGAGGGCTTGAGAAAAATACTCGTCGAGCTGTTGTTTCTCGACTGCCGCGTTGATCGTTGGCATTTGCTTGTTGATCAAATCGCGAAGTGCGGCTCGCCTTTGCAATCGGACCGAGAAGACCTCTGGTCGCAGTTGCAAATCGCTGACATTGATTCGATCCATCTTGTTCATATCCATATCATCCCCTTCGGGATACAGCGTGTATGGATCGTATTCTTTTCCTAAGAAGCCAGCCGCTCCGCCTTTACCTACCACATTGGACTCTTGCAAAGGTCTCGGGAGCATCACGAAAGGCAACATCGGTTCATCGGCAGGTCGCAGACGGATGATGTTCGAGCCAAAATTAGGGAAGTCCTTGGGGCTAGGTGGCTCCAATTGTCCCGAGGCGCTGACCTTGTCGGTGGTGTACCCGGTCATCATTTGGTAGATCGCTGCGGTGTGATTGAACAACCCATTGGGTGTGTAACTCATCGAGCGGATCATCGTGAACTTGTCGTTGACCTGAGCCAGTTTGGGCAAGTTCTCGGTGTAGAACGTACCGGTCAATTTGGTCGGTATCGGCTTGAAAACACTTTTGACCTTGTCGGGAACGTTCTCTTTGGGATCCCAAAGATCCAAGTGAGAGGGCCCTCCTTGCAGGTAGACCAAAATCATCCGCTTGGCCTTGTTCCAACCTGGCGAACCTTCGGAAGTTGCAGCACTTGCCGATTGGAGTTTCAGGAGATTGGCAAGCGAGAGTCCGAAGAGTCCCGAGCCACCCACACGCAGAATGTCTCGGCGAGTAACCCCTAGGCTCCTGTCGCACAAATCTTTTCCTGCTGAACCGAGCAATCGCAACATGGTTTAATGCCTTGTAAAAAGGTGACCTAAAAGTGGTTTGTAGTACTAGTGATTGAACAAAAATGCTGGGCTGTTAATCAGAGCCCACACCAAATCCTGAGCCGAAGTCAGCCGTGCGTTGACCAACTGACCTTCGCTCTCTTTAGCATCGGCCCGCAAGCGAAGCAATCTGGAGTCTTCCGGCAGCGGAGTTCCCAATCGCTCGATCCGTTTAGCAAGGACCAAGACTTGCTCGTCCTCGGGCAAGGCTTGGCTTTCCTTCTGCACGTTTGCCTGCAACCCCTTGAGTTCAGCCGAAGAGACTTTCAGGTAATCGGCTCCCTGTTTGGTCAGTTCCGGAGTCCAAGCTGCGCGGGGGATTGCACCGATCGCTTGAAAGGATTCCGGCAGACCCAAGGCGAGCTCTCCTTCGTGCTGGCCGACGCTGAGTCGGAATTTCCCGAGCCGATGGTCAGGGGCATCGTGATTTTGGTGAATTCTCCATTGCAAGATTTCGCCTTTGCCAAGCGTCAATGGTGCTTCCAAAGCAAACACGACCCAGTGCTCAGCACCGGTTGCATTGGCGATCGCCCATCCCCCTTGGTCGTTGTTCTTTCCATCGATGGCCGCTGCTGCCGAGAAGCCTTGTTGGTCGAAATCGCTTAGGCCTTTGATCAGTTTGATTCTTCGCATCTCGGCCGGTTTGTCGGGCATCCCTGCAAAGAGTTCTAATTCCGTTACCACGAAATTTCCGTTTTGTGGAAGACCCGGGCCTTGGGATGGCAGATCGGCTGCCGTGAGGGCTTCGAGCCTCACTGCGGTGATCGCACCGTTGGTGGCGACTGTATCGATCGTGTAGAGTCCTTTATTCGCTGCACCGGAAGCTCGAATCGAACGATCCGATTGAGGTGCTAGGGTCGCGCCGGTGGTCGATTCGGCTTTGGTCACCGTTAGGGTTTGCCAAGTGGGCCCGTTTCGCCTCGCATCGATGAACTCTTGAAGTTTGTTATCGAGATTGGATTCGAACCCTTGGACTGCCGCTTGGGCGGCAGCTAGCCTGTCGAGCCGGGCCTTTTCTGCTGCCTGGCGCTCGGGCCGGATCTGCTCTTTACGCGCTTCGAGCGCCATCTTGGTCGACTCGCGCTCTGCATCGAGGGCCGCTTGGCGTTTAGGTTTCTCTTCGATCCACCAAGCTTCGCGCTCTGCCAGTAGCCCCATGAGTCGTTGGTGATCTGTTTGCACCAGCGTCATGGTCGACAAGGCCGCTTGGATCTCCTCGGCGGTCGCATGTCGGTTCAGGACTCGAACGAAGATCTCGTCGATCAAGGCGGTATCATCGGTAGTCGACTCGACCAGTTTGCGGATGGCATTTTCCGGATCGGCGATCGCGCCACCGAGGGTTGGTCCACTGACAAGTGCCATGACCGAACCGAGCCGAAGTTCGTTGGAGCGTTCGCATTCGCAGGCGCTCTCACGCGGTGGGCGACCGAGGTTGTTCAGGAAGCCGTCGGGGAGTCCAGCATCGGCATCGGCCAGGGCCGCAGCGCGAGTTCCAGGAGGTAATCCCGGAATCTTTGAAACCGCACCGGTGACTTGGTGGATCGAATCAAAGAGGACTTCCGCAGGCAACCGCCTTGGCATCGCATGCGAGTAGTTGCGATCGTCATCGGCATTGTACTTGTTGGTATCGATCGACAACTGATAAACATCCGATTTGCAGATCGTGCGGACCACATGGCGAACATCGAAATTATGTTCGACGAAGTCTTTTTCGAGGTAAGCCAAGAGCTCTGGAATGCTCGGAGGGTTGCCGGCTCGGATGTCATCGATGGGTTCGATGAGTCCCTTGCCAAGCAAGTAACCCCACATGCGATTGACGAAACTCTTGGCAAAATAAGGGTTCTCTTTGCTGGTGACCCATGAGGCAAACTGAGTTCGTCTGGATGGGTTTTCAGGCAGCGCATGGTTGGCGACAAAGGGGAACTTCGGTGGAATGGCTTGCTGGGACTTTTGGTGCTTGACTTCGCCGTCGTTTTTATCAAAGACTTCCTCCCAAAGTGGCTTGGCCCCTTCGACGGCCGTGCCGCCGATGGTGTTGTTGCCCGAAGCTTCATCTTTCTTTAAACCGACTTGAGCAAAGTAGGCTGCTGTCTCGTAGTATTGGTCTTGGGTCCAACGCTCAAACGGGTGATCGTGGCATTTGTTGCAGTTAAACCGTACAGCCAAGAACAGGTGGGTAGAGTTCTCGACGGCTTCTTCGGGCGTGCGCAAAATCTTGTAGTACGATGCTGCGGGGTTCTCGCGGTTGGATCCTGAGGCGGTGAGGATTTCGTAAACGAACTTGTCGTAGGGCTTGTTGGTCGCAAAACTGTTTCGGATCCAATCCTTGAACTTGGCCGCTCCTTCTTTACCCAAGAACTTCGAATTGACTTGAAGCAGGTCCGACCACTTGTTGGTCCAATGGTCGATGAACGCGTCGCTGCTGACTAGCTCATCGACGATCCGTTCGCGTTTGACTCGGCTCTCGGTGGTATCGGCTAGGAATGCTCGGACGGCTTCGGGAGTCGGGGGAACTCCTGTTAAATCGAGCGTCACACGGCGAAGGAAATCAGCGTCGTTGCAAAGGCCCGAAGGTTGAATCTTGAGCCGGTCCCATTTGGCAGCGACCAATTGATCGATCGGATTTTGAGAAGCGAATTGCCCCGACTGGTAACCTTGGCGGTCCCCCATGACTGTCAACGTCGTGGCTGCGTATGCGCCTTCGAAGCGAGCAAGCACTGGTACTTCGCCGCGCCGCAGGGCTTGCACGCGCGAGCCTTCGAGGATCGCTCCGACCTCGGCATTCCCGGACTCCAAAAAGGCTTCGCGGGTCACGTCGCGGGTTTTGCCGTCGGCGTAGGTTGCCACGACCCGCAGTTGTTGGATACCACCTGGCATCGGAATGACCGGGTTGCTAGGGGTGACTTGGATCCCTGTCACGCGAGGGGTTCCCATGTTGAGCTTTGCTCCACCGGCGATCCACTGGCGCAGGACCAATGCGTGGTTGTCGCCTGGTTCGATGAGTTTTCCACCGACATGGGGTACGATCCCCAGAGGCTTGGTCAGCATCATAGAATCGATAGGAGACGTCGGATTGATGCGGCGGCCAGCAAGGTCATCGCTGAGACTGCGCACGTCGTAACTGGGGTCGTATCCACGCAGCGATAGCTTGAACCCATTCTTTCCAGCTTGGGCTCCGTGGCATGTGCCGGCATTGCACCCCAACCGGGACAAAGCTGGATTAACGTCGCGGATAAAATCGACATCAAAACTGGCTGGGATCGCCGAGTGAACCCCGATGGATTGCTGGTGATTTCCAAGTGCGACCTGGATCTTTGCATCACCGGCTCGGACCGATTGCACCCAACCGCGTTGGGATAGCCAAACAGAATCATTGTCGGCGGCGAATGTCGCTTGAGAAGTCGCATCGACGGTCTCGCCGGTGGTGAGCTTAGCCATCACGACGATTTGGGCCGAGTCGTTCCAAGCATTGAAATCGATGTTGGCAGGTTCGACTTGGATTTGGGCAATCTTGTCCAAGGGGATCGGCTGATGGACCAGTTCGCCTTCGGCTTTTGGAGCCGGAGCAGAACGTTCGGCTTGATGCATTTGGCCGATGGTTTTGAGTCGCTCTGTGCGTAAGGAAGCGATCGAACTTTCGTCGATGCTCGAGGCAGAGCCTGCTGGGGTGACATCCAAATCGACGATCATCTGTGAATCAGCGATGTTCCATACGCGAACATGGCCATCCGATGCGCCTGCAGCGATACGACCTTGGGAATCGATCGCCAAGGAGTAGACCGCTGCGTTGGGGACAGGGTAGGTACCGAGGACTTGAGGTTGCTCGGTGATATACTCTTGGAGTTTCTTGCGTTCCTCGGGCTTGCGCTGTGCGGCCCGCTTGGCTTGGATGGCTTTGATCTCCGGTGGCAATTTGCCATCGACATCGTAGGACCATACTTTGACGACGCTTTGGTTGTCGATGGTCGAGGCAGCCGCGAGGTATTTACCATCAGGGCTGATCGCTACGGAGAAGATTCGTCCTGGCATGGGGTCAAGTTGCCGGATCAAGTTTGCATCATCACCGATGACGCGCGCGGTTTGTCGGAAGACTCGATAGATTTTGGGAGTACCATCGGAACCACCTACGAGGATCTCGTCTCGCTCGGGGTGTCGCGCTAGGGATTGGACACCTCCTCGAAGAGCACCCGGGGTGATCGAAGTGACGTTGTCGATGAATCGCTCGGTTTCGACTTCGGTCAGCTTGACGGTCATATCGCGGGCACCGGAGATCAGGTGCTTGGAATCGACGGTAAAAACCGTCGAACGGGGCCAGTCTTCGTGGGTGCGCTGGTAGAGTTTTTGGTTTCCGTCCAGGTCCAGCGCTCGGATCGAGTTATCGGCCATGCCTAATGCCAAGAGGGAAGCGTCATGGCTCCAGGACAGGCCAAAGAGCGTATCGCCTCCAAGCAGCATGCTTCGGTGCAGTTGTTTGTTTTCGTTGTTCCACAGTTGCAGTTCGCCAGCGACGCCCGGCTCACCGGCGGCCACCGCGAGCCATTTGCTGTCGGGGGAGAAACGGACCGATTCGATGCGTGGACTTTGACCGATCAGACGGTGCTTGAGCTTCCAGTCCTGCGTCGAAAGAACGAGGGCTTCGTAGAATCCGTTGAGGGCAAGTTGCGAGCCATCGGGTGAAAAGTCTAGGGTGATGATCGCCGGCGGCCGGGAGTACACAGGCGGTTTCTCGTTGGAGAAACGGGGGCCTGTATCGACCACGTCTTGGACGGCCCCATCCGCGATCCATTTTCGGATCGTTTCGATTTCAGATGGCTTAAGTGGGGCCAAGTTCTTTGGCATTTCCGCTTTGCCATCGACTGGGGTGATTTCCCGAATCAGGTTGCTCTGGTCGGGTTTGCCTGGAACGATGGCCGCATCCCCCGATTCGCCACCCTTGAGCAACCCATCAAATTGGGTCATCAGGTAGCCACCTTGGGTCTTGGAAGTTTGGTGGCAAGCGTAGCAGTTGGCTCGGAGGATTGGCAGGACGTCTTTGGACCACGTCGGGGAGGCAGGATCGGCCGAGAGGCTCGTGGGTGCAAGCAGGAGTCCGAAGCCCAAAGCCAGGGACCCAAGCGCAAGCGGTTTAAGGGATCGCATAGTCTTTATTGGTAGGTAGATCGGGGAGGTTGTTTTTTGGGGGGGCAGGATGACTCGAAAAACCCTGAAAAAATAGGCTTTCGAGGATCCCTGAGTATAGCTCAACCCGGTAGCGGGGTCAACTTTTTCACAACTTCGTAATAGGGGGGCAGAAAGGCACTTTAACAGGTTATTTCAATCGAATTTCCAGGGGTCGATTTCCGACCTGTGTTTCGCAATTGACTCAGAGTTTCCATTTTCGCTAGTTTCCCAAACTTCGGCGGGGTGGTTCGACCCTTCGCCGACAATCCACCCATTTCTTGCATTCCCGAGCCACAAGGATTTCAAATGACTGCTTTAGGAACTTCCTTTATAGGTACCGTTGGATCGGTCGCTTCGTACGTCATCGCCGACACCATGACGCTGCTGCGTCAATCCTTTCCAAAGACGGTTCGAATCGAGACGACCAATCACTGCCAAGCCGACTGCGTTTTTTGCCCTCGGTCGACGATCGGTCGAGCCAAAGTGAACATGAAGCAAGAGGTTTTCGAGACGGTCGTCAGGCAGTGTGTCGAAGGTGGAACACGACTGGTGCACTTGCACGGATATGGCGAACCGCTGATCGACAAGCAATTGGCCGAACGGATCAAGTACTGCAAGGATCAAGGCATCCCGCGTGTGAAGATTTTCACCAACGGTGATTTGCTTCGCGGCGAAGTGGCCGAGCGTATCCTTCACAGCGGCGTGGATGAGATCAAGATCAGCATCGATGGTTCGGATTCCAAGGAGTTCAATAAACTGCGCATCGGCTTAGACCATACCAAGGTGGTCCAGAACGTCAAAGCATTTCGCAAGCTTCGAGACCAAGCCAAGACGAAGACCCCGATCATCGTCGCAGCGACTTGCCAGACTTCCAACCGCAAGCAAACCGAAGAGATGCTCGATGGTGTGGTCGACCATATCGATTTTACGCACATCCACAATTGGGGTGGTGCATTGGGTGATGCCCAGCAACAGCGGGTACGTAAACCCTGCGATCGCTTGTGGCGAACCATGACGGTTCTGGTCAACGGAGACGTATCGCTATGTTGTTTGGATTACAGCGGCAAGGAAGTGCTAGGCAACGTCATGAATGCTCCGATGCTCGATATCTGGAACAATGCCCGATACAACGAACTTCGTAAACTTCATCGCGAGAGTCGTCAAAGCGAGATTCCTCTGTGCAGCAATTGCACAAAGTGTTTCTTTTAGGCAAGTTTTCATCGCGTCATTTGCACATTGAGCGAGACTGATCATTCCAAACTTCATTGACCCAAAGAGGATCCTGATCGTACGGCTCTCGGCCGTCGGTGATACGATTCTCGCGATGCCGATCCTGTGTGAACTGCGCCGTCGATTTCCAGAGTCCAAGATCGCTTGGGTGGTCGGAGCCGGAGCAGCGGATTTGTTGCGAGGCCACCAAGACCTTGACGAGCTATTCGTTTTGTCAAAAGATACGCTAAAGTCGATGAAGGCTTATTGGCGATTTCTAGGGACCATTCGAGCTTGGAAACCCGATACAGCCATCGATGCGCAAGGGCTTAGCAAAAGCGCTTGGATCGCAAGGTACTCAGGTGCCAGATACCGCATCGGACTGCGCCGTGGGGAATTCGAAGGCCGGGAATTGAGCACTTGGTTTAACAATATCCTCGTAGCACCTGAGCATGATCAAGTCGTCCTGCGGGGATTGGAGTTGCTCCAACCGCTGGGAATTGATGATCCGCAGGTCGCTTACAAAGTCCCTCACGATTCGGCGATTGCCGCTCACGTCGAGAGTCAGTTTCGAGACTTGGGGGTGATCGAGCCGTTTGGGATCATCAATGTGGGAGCCGGTTGGCCGTCGAAGGTCTGGCCAGCACCCAGGTACGCGGCTGTCGCAAAGCATTTAGGCCAGCGATGGGGATTGCCAACATGGATCGCTTGGGGCGGCCAGCAAGAGCAGCAGATCGCACAAGAGGTTGTTGCCGGAGCGGGTTCATGGGCCCGCCTGATGCCCGCGACCCGACTGATGGAACTGGCTCAGTGGACACGGCAAGCGAGCTTGTTCGTTGGATCCGATACCGGTCCGATGCACCTATCGGTCGCGCTGGATACTCCTACCGTAGCGCTGATTGGCCCGATGCCCAGCAAACGCGTTGGACCTTTGGGATCTAAGCATGTGACGGTTCAACGGCTTGAGCTCACCGAAAAACAACGGGATAAACGCAAATCCGACTCTCGACCCATGCTCTCGATCCAAGTCCAGGACGCGACTCAGGCCTGTGACCAAATCTGTAGCCGACTGGCGCTTGAGGCATCAGGGGCTCTTAAGCCCCAGAGCCGGGTTGCCTAACCTTGCACTGATGCCGATTCGCTACAATGAACGCATCCTTGGAACCATTTGCACGAACCTTTGAAAACGAAGGAATTGAATCATGAACCGTCGATCTTTAGCGCTTGGCATCGCACTTGGACTGACTCCGATGGCAGCGTTGCTTGCCAATGATTGGTATCAATGGCGAGGTCCTAATCGAGACGGCATCGCCAAGGAGACCGGTTTGTTGGATCAGTGGCCCGAGGACGGCCCGGCGATGGTTTACCGCACCAAAGGTCTAGGTTCGGGCATGGCAAGTGTTGCTATCCATGCCGGATTGCTCTACACGATTGGGAATATCGATGGGCAAACAACGCTGGTGTGCCTCAACGCAGGGGATGGAGCTCCGGTCTGGAGAACCCCCTTTACAGCCGACAAAGGTGCGGCCAATGGGACCCCCACGATCGATCCAGAGACCGGATTGGTTTATGCGATGAGTTTCGATGGGATCATGGTTTGCTGCGATGCCAAAACGGGCAAGGAAGCTTGGAAGAAGAGCTTCCCAGGTGACTTCAAGGGCAAGATGGAATCGGGCTGGGGGTACAGCGAATCCCCATTGATCGATGGCGACAAACTCCTGTGCACACCCGGCGGTGCAGGTGCCATGGTCGTGGCCCTCAAGAAAAAAACAGGGGAACTGATCTGGTCGGGCAAAGCCCCCCAAGGCAAGTTGCGTGGCAATGATGGTGCCGGATACTCTTCGATCGTTATCTCCAATGCCGGTGGTCGCAAGCAGTACGTTCAGTTGGTCGGGCATGGGATCGTCAGCTACGATGCTGCCACCGGGGAGTTGCTTTGGAATTACGATCGGGTCGCCAACACGACTGCCAATATTCCAACGCCCCTTGTCAGCGGCAACTACGTTTTTTGCTCGACAGGCTATGGTGACGGCGGAACCGCATTGTTGGAAATTACCACTGCAGGGAACAAGTTCGATGTGAAAGAGGTTTACTACAAGTCCTCCAAAGAACTTCAGAACCATCATGGTGGAATGATCATGATTGGCGATTATGTCTACATGGGCCATGGCCATAACAACGGATTTCCCGCATGCGTTGAGTGGAAGACCGGCAAAGACCTTTGGGACAAAGGCCGTGGAGCAGGCGGTGGTTCAGCGGCGATTGTTGCGGCTGATAAAAAGCTTTATTTCCGCTACCAAGATGGCATGATGGCAATGATCGACACCGATACGAATGCCTACAAGTTGCTGGGCAAGTTCAAGCTAGCGACGCACAACGGTGAGAGCTGGCCACATCCGGTGATCGTCGATGGCAATTTGTACATTCGCGACCAAGACGAGTTGGTTGTGTACAAAATCAGCAAATAACTTTAAGGCGCGATGCGCAACCATAAATAGGGTTCTTTGGTGTTGGCAGAGTTAGCCAGTTTGCCTTCACTACGACCTTGGGTCTGAACCTCGATCGCTATGGGGCCAGACCACGCTGCAGGCATCCCGCCGTCGGCTTTGGGTGTTGCAACCACTTTGAGCACGATCTTCTTTTCGGTCTCTTCCTTCATTTTGGAGACCACCGATTCGCAGGTGTAATCCGGACTTAGACCCTTAAGGGAAATGGTCGCTTCGTCGGCGCACCCATGGGTGCGTTCGAGGGTGACTTCGATCTCAGTCGGTTTGTCCGGTTTACCTTGGATGATATCGTTTGCGACCGTACCAAGAACCAGCGGGGACTCGTTTTGGAGCTCCAAGCGGTATCGAAAGGTTGGTCCGAACCGACCATGAAGATCCCGGATTGCGATGCGATAGAGGCCTGGAGTCTTCATTTGGCTTGACAATACGGGATCTTTGATTTCTCCGGATTCCCCCTGCTTGCCTTGAGACTTGTCCTGTGCGTCGAAGACTTCGATCACCGCATCGACCGGCGAACCGAGCGACTCGGCAAAAGCCGATACTTTCCAAAACCCAGGTGCTTTGGTTTCCAATTGCAACACATCTTGGTCTTTGGGTGATTCCAAGGCACCGAAGAAGGCATAGCGCGATTGGTTTTCAGCAAGGGTTACAAGCGTTGGCATCTGGAGTTCGCTCGGCTCGAGGATTGCTTGAGCATCGGCTTGAAAACCAGTTGCCAAGTCATCGACATCACCGACCAAGCACTCCAGGCGATAGAGGTACTTGTCGCCACCTGCATAACCGATCGTGCTATCGGGCGATTCGGGGAATGCATAGATACGAACTGAGTAGAGTCCATCGAAGGGGGCAACAAAGACAAGTCGCGGGTCGAGTCCTAGCGAGTCTAAATTCTGAGCTAGAACATTGCCTTTGATATCGACGATCTCTAAACAAGCGTCCATGGGTGACTTGAGTGTCCGATTCGCATCGAGACTTGCGACCAAGCGTTGGCCTTTGGACAACTTCAATTGGTAGTGATCGACATCACCTGACTTTTGAAGTGTTCCGTAGATATCGGCAGGTACTGATTCGATCGGCTGGGGTTTCGCAAAGGCATCATTGGGCTCGACTTCGATCACACTTGAAAGTTCGCTGACCAGGAACCTCAGCAAAGGAGAAACACTTTCGTTCGAATACAGCCGAACCCAATGAAGTCCCAGCTTTGCATCTGCGGGGATATTGGCAGCGATTTTGCCGGGGGTATCGGTGGCAGACCATTGGATGGAATTTGGCTCGGACCAAAAAGAAATCGGCCATTTCTCGAACTTACCGGGCAGTTCGATCGAGACGTTTGAGCCTCGTTGGCCGCCTGTAGGTAGAAGCTTTACAGAGTCGAGATTTTGGGCCTGGAGAGAGGCGATCCACTGGGGTGCCAAGGCGACGAGCAAGCCAATTGTGTATCCGATCCATGGACCCCCAACGATTCTCCAGGGGAGTAGGTGGTTGAGCATCGACTACATGAGTTCTTTGATGGGGGTAGGATCGCTAACAAGGTGGGCAGGGCGACCTGATGGTGTGTAATAAACCTTATCAGGATCGATTCCCATTTTTAGGTAGACCGTCGAGACGAAGTTCTCTGGAGAGAGGATTCTCTCGCAGGCCGAATGGCCTTGGCGATCGGTCGCTCCGACGACTTGGCCACCTGGTGTGCCACCACCTGCAAAGAGGATCGACATTGCGTTTGCCCAGTGATCGCGGCCTGCTTTGCTTTGGCCTGGGAGGGTGCTGATTTTTGGGGTTCTACCGAATTCACCCAGAGCGATGACCATCGTGGTTTCGAGCAGTCCAAGTTGATCAAGATCGTTGATCAGGGCCGCGACGGTTTGGTCCCAGGAGGGGAGTCGCGTCTTGAGTGCACCGAAGAGGTCGGAGTGATGATCCCAGCCACCGTCGTAGAGGGTTACAAAGGGGACGCCGGCTTGGACAAGTCGTCTTGCAAGCAGGGCGCGTTGTCCGAAGCTGTTGCGGCCGTAGGCATCGCGGGTCGCATCGGACTCTGAGTGGATATCGAAAGCTTTCTGGGCTTCAGGGGTCGTGATCAGTTCCACACCTTGTTGAAAAAATTCATCGACGGCCACGACTGGATCCGCGGTGGCCGGGTCGCTGAAGCGGGGGAGGCGATCGACTAGGTGGCGAAGGTCGCGTCGGGATTGGAAGCGATCGTCATTGATGCCGTTTGGAAGTTCCACATCGCGGACGCGGAAGTGTTTGTTGTTGGGGTCTCCACCGACGACGAAAGGGGCGTATTTTGCGCCTAGGAAGTTTGGGCCACCGGAGCGCGACATGCTGGGCATGGAGAAGTAGGGAGGCAAGCCGTGGGGAGCAGGGCGTTCTTTGGCGGCGACCGAACCGAGGCTTGGGTGAAAGCTGACGAAGGCACCGCAACCGACGGGGATACGCGGTGGCGCGCCGGTCATCATGTAGTGGTTCCCTGCACCGTGGTTTCCTTGGTTGTGGCAGACTGATCGGACGATGGCGTACTTGTCGGCGATGCTTGCGAGTTTTGGCAAGTGTTCGCAGATTTGGATACCGGGAACATTGGTGTTCATCGGCTGAAATTCGCCGCGGATCTCGACGGGTGCTTCGGGCTTGGGGTCAAAGGTTTCGAAGTGGGTAGGTCCCCCGTCCATCCAAATCAGGATGCAGCTAGCTGGTTTTTTGCCAGCAGGCATGCTTGCAGCGCAAGCCTCGCGAAGCTGCAGGAGGTTTGAGAAGCTGCCGCCGGCAAGGCCAGCGACACCCAATTGAAGCCAATTACGTCGGAGCATGGTTCAATCCTTGTGGGTAAATTCCGGAGAGTTGAGCATTGACCAGAGGATATCTTCGACCAGTTTTCGCCGATCATTGTTGGGTTTTCCGAATTCGCTGACTAGATCGGAAAGTTCGGTCGGATCAGGAAAACGGGAAAAGGTTGCCAAATAGAGGTCTTCGACGATTTGGTTAGGGGTCCACTGCGAGTCGGCCAGCCGCTTGGCTCGGCCGTTCTCGTCGGTGATTTTGGCTGCGATGGCTGGAGCGTTCATCAAGTGGAGGGCTTGGACGACGGTGGATTCCGGGATTCTTTCGCATGGGGGATCTTGGTTGGGATCGGGGCGGCCAAAGGCATCGAGGAGTTCCGATTCGGTGCGGACGGTCCAGAGTTGCATAGCCCGAGTGCCGGCCGGAGAGCCTGCATAGGACTGAGTGGTTTGGGTGATATCGCAGATCGCATCGGCCAGGACTTCGGCTCTTAGGCGCTGCCGGTAGTGCCGAGAGAAATTTCGGTGGTCACCGCGGTTGGTTTGGTTGGGTTCTGAAGAAAGAGAGTAGACGTGCGATTGCAATATTGTGCGCAGCAATTCTTTCTGATTAAAACCGATCGTGCGAAAATGCGTGGCGAGTTGATCAAGCAGTTTTGGGTTGCTCGGTGGGTTGGTTGCACGAAGATCATCGACAGGATCGACGATACCCACACCGAAGAGTTCGGCCCAAATGCGGTTGACTGCGACTTGGGCGAAGGTGGGGTTAGAATCGCTGACCATCCAATCGACGAGTTTCTCCCGGGGGTCGTCTCCTTGTGCGATTTGGACTTCTGAGCCTCGAAGGGTTTTTGGGGTCAGTGGTTTGCCCGTCAGTGGATGATTGACTTGCCCGCTGGACTTTACAAGAACGGTTTCTTCGCCACCGGAAATTGGGGGGGACAAACCCGTACCTTTGTAGCCGACGCGGGAGAAGAACGCGGCCAGGGAGTAGAAGTCATGTTGGCCGTAGACCTCGAAGGGATGTTGATGGCATTTGGCGCAATCCAGACGGATGCCTAAGAACAGTTGGCTGACCATGGTGACGATTTCGTCGGGTTCGCGACGATCACGGAAAATGGTAACGGCACCATTTTTCCAATTACTGCCACGGGCTGTAAGTATTCCGCGAACGAATTGGTCGTAGGGGAGATTTTGGCGGAAGGCGTCTCGGATCCAGGTGTCGAGGCTTAGAACGGCTTTGATACCGACACGATAGGGGTTGGGACGCAGCAGGTCGGCCCATTTGTTTGCCCAGTTATCGGCGTATTCTGGTCGTTCCAGAAGGGCATCGATTAGGGCGAAGCGTTTGTTTGGGTTTGGATCTTGGAGGAACTCACGAGTTTCATCGCTGGTGGGTTGTCTGCCGATGACATCGATGAAGGCGCGTCGAAGGAACTGGGAATCGGAAGCCGGACGGCTTGGCACGATGTTCAGATGAGCGAGACGTTGGTAGACCAAGTCATCGATGAAGTTGTTTCGGGGTAGTTCGGCATAGACTTTGGGGTCGACAGGATCGGGTCTTGGGATGGCAGACGACCAGGTGGCGATATTTCCCATATAGCGAGCCATGATGGTGGCTTCGCCTGGGAGTGACCCGGCTTGGATTTTTCCGTTGGGTTTGACGGCCAGAACTGCCGGTTCGTTGGATTGGTAGGCACTGGTGGAAGTGACATCGCGAGAGGAACCATCGCTGTAGGTTGCAGTCACTTTCAGGTGGAGTTCTTCGCCGGGGGCCAAGGGTTTTGGATCCGGAGAGATCGCGACTTGGGTCAAGACTGGGTCGGTTTCGTTGATTCTGGGGAAGCCTGCTTGGATCCATTGGACAAGGGTTTGGTAGTCGGCAGAATCGGGTTCAAGTTTTTTACCGCCGCCGTGGGGGAGTTGCGCGGTTGCTTTTTGGAGCAGGAGGCTATCGGCCGGGGAGGCGGGCTGGACGCGTCTTCCGCGGGCATCGGTGACGATGGAGCGGAAGTCCATGTCGGAGTCGAAACCCAGCAGGGAGAGTGCAAATCCGTTTTGACCGCGGGACTTGCCGTGGCAGGGGCCGGAGTTGCAACCACGAGCGGTGAGAATGGGTTGGATATCGAGTTCGAATTTAGCGGGACTGTAGGGGGAATTGGATTTGATAAGAGTGTCTTGGGCGTTTAGGGCGGAGGGACAACGGAGCAATGACATCGCTAGCAAAAGCCACAAAAATCGGGAGACAATCGCCGAGCGTTGAGCCATGCGTCCAAGAGTGCTTGCATATCGACCACGAAAACTAGGTGCCTGGCACCTGTGTGAAGAGCTAGCCAAAGCTAGCATTCCGACGATCGGCCTGGATAGAAAACTAGGTGCCAGGCACCTGAATGCCAGGACTGGGAATGCTAGTATTTTTGAAGAGACCCTGGGAAAGCCCCCTTTTAGGGTCGACTTGGGCACGTAAGGTCCTGGTCTTTTGACTCGCTCCATGGTCGCTCCAAAGTACCTGGCTGGGGCTTGCGTGGACGAAACGCTCACTGGCGATTCTTCTTCGGTGGGTGGTTGTTGGCAGGAGGTCGCAGAGATCTAATCCCTACGTCCCAACCCCCAGAATAATCGACTTACGACCCTCTTGGAAATAATCATCTGCCCCTCTAAGGGGGGTTTTTAGGAAAAACTCTGTGATGAAACTCCTCCAATCCAACCCGACGATGCCCCCTAAATCGACTCTAAACTGCCTTACACTTTGGGCACTTGCGGCCCTTTTTGGGGCTTACTCTCCTAGCGCAATTGCCGACGATTCGCAATGGACTTTCTCTAGTTCTGTGTTTTTGAACACTCGCGCCGAGGGCGCCAACTTGCCCGAATCCGCCATGGAAATCGATTTCCCGGTACTGATCCGTCTGCATAAAGACTTCTTTGACTTCAACTCGGCTGCATCCAATGGTCAGGATATTCGATTTGAATTCGAAGGTAAAAACCTACCTTATAAAGTCGATCATTGGGATGCTTCCAACGGCTCGGCCAGCATCTGGGTTTTGATGCCAAAGATCCAAGGGAACCAAAGAGCGGAAATAAAAGTCCTCTGGGGAAATCCAAGCGCACCGGTTGTGACTAGCGGCTCAGATGTTTTCACGGCGTCGAACCACTACCTGAGCGTACTGCACATGGATGACACCTTGCTTGACGATGTCGGCTTGGTCACGACCAAGGATCATCTGACTACTTCAACATTGGGTCGCATAGGCTCTGCGAGGCACTTTATGCCTGGACAGGGCATTCTTTGTGGTGAACAAATCGAGGGTCTTCCAAAGGGTTCTGATTCTCATTCGAGCGAAGCGTGGATCCGTCCCGAAAAGACCAACGGGAGGATTCTCGGTTGGGGTAACGAGCATGCGCAGGGCAAAGTCATCATGCATTTCCGAAGCCCTCCTCATGTTGAAATGGAGTGCTACTTTTCGGGTGCCAACGTATCGAGTTTAGGCTCAATCCCCTTGAATCAATGGACCCATATTTTCCATACCTATGAGAAAGGCGATTCGAAAATCTACATCAACGGGGAACTTAGCAACACCTCGAAAACCTCCGATGCTCCACTTGCGATCAAGTCCCCTGCGCGGTTTTACATCGGTGGCTGGTACAACCACTACGACTATTCTGGCGTTATCGATGAGGTGCGTCTTTCCAACACGGTTCGATCTGCGGACTGGGTCAAACTCCAATACGAAAACCAAAAAGAATTTCAAACCCTCTCTGGAATCGTCGTTCAACCTGGAGACGAGTTCAGTGTCTTGCCCCAAAGCGCGATCATCGACGAAGGTTCAAAGACCACGTTTGAGGTCAAGGCTTTGGGTGCACAAAAAATCTACTGGATCCTCAAAAAGGACCAGCGCGAATCGATCTTGGATGTCGATCGGTTCAGGGTTGAATTCGATCCAGGCCGAGTTGCAAAAGACGAAAGCGTCGTCTTGCAATGCAAAGCCATTTATCCTGAAGGAATACGCACTCAGGACATCGACATCAAGATCCTCGAGAGAATCCCCGAGCCTAGTTTCACCCTTTCTGCACCTTCAAGTTGGAACGGACGAGATACGATCGAGATCATTCCCAACATCAGCAATCTGGATTCCATGAAGGCAGCAGGAGCAGGCGCGATCGATATTCGATGGAAAGTAGGTCCATTGGCTCTCATCAAAGAGTTCGCCAACGGGAAACTCCTTTTAAAGCGTTCCCAGCAAAGTGGTCCCTTGGATGTCACAGCCACGATCTCCAACGGAGGCCTTGGGTCCACCGAGTCGATCCGTATCGATGTTAGGGAACCGGCAAAAGACAGTTGGGTTTTTCGGACCCCAGACAGCGATGAGAAACCACAAGAAGGACAGTTCTATTCGCGCGATGACCAGAGCCAAGGGACGCTCTATTACAACGGACAACTCGATGCGAATATAACCACAAAGACGCAAGAAGTTTTTCTTAGACTCTACGCCGACGAAAAACTTGTGCACTCCGAAACCACCAAACTCGACGCAGACCGCAGGTTTCGGCTATCGGCAAAATTGAAAGCAGGACTGATCAAGTATCGGATTGAATTCGGTATCGATCAGGATCAAGTCCTCGACAGCGTTGGTGATATCGTTTGCGGGGATGCTTATCTAATCGACGGTCAGTCCAACGCGCTAGCAACGGATACTCACGAGAAATCTCCAACTGAAACCAATACTTGGATTCGAAGTTACGCGAAACCCTCCGACAACGCCAAGGACAACGAAGGGAACTTGTGGGTACTCCCGGTCTGGAAAGCTCAAAACGGCCAGCGTGCCGAGCTGGGCTGGTGGGGAATGGAACTTGCCAAACGTCTTGTGGAAAGCCAGAAAGTACCGATCTTCATGATCAATGCCGCTGTCGGCGGGACTCGGATCGATCAGCATCAACGCAACGCGATGAATCCGACCGATCTATCGAGCATCTACGGTCGCATGCTGTGGCGAATTCGGGAAGCCAAGCTAACGCATGGGATCCGAGCCATCTTGTGGCATCAAGGAGAGAATGATCAAGGTTCCGATGGTCCGACCGGCGGATACGGATGGGAGACTTATCACGAGTACTTCGTCGATATGGCTGCGGGATGGAAACAGGATTTCCCGAATGTGCAGCGTTACTATGTGTTTCAGATTTGGCCAAATTCCTGCAGCATGGGAGGTCGCCAAGGCTCGGGGGATATGCTTAGAGAAAAGCAGCGACAGCTTGAGAAACTGTTTTCGAACATGAGTATTTTGTCCACTTTGGGAGTTGAGCCTGAGGGTGGTTGCCATTTTCCCCTTGAGGGTTGGGGAAAGTTTGCCCAGATGGCGCAACCCTTGATTGAAAGGGACTTTTACAACGTTCCATCGGAACAACCACTTACTTCACCGAACCTTTGTCGGGCGAGCTTCAACAACCATCGCGATACGATCGAGTTGGAATTTGATCAGCCGATCCAGTGGCAGGAGCAACTAGCTCGCGATTTTTACCTCGATGGGGTTAGGATCAAAGAGGTACGTGGGAGTGCGACAGGCAAAGTTCTTACGCTCAAACTATCCGAGCCGACCGGCGCGACAACGATCACTTATCTCAAGGAGATCGATTGGCGACAGGATCGGTTGCTCAAGGGCATCAACGGCTTGGCCGCTTTGACTTTCTGCAACGTACCGATCGAAATTCAACCTCGAAACTGATGTATAAGTCTAGCCGGAAGGATCCACGGGAGACTTCCGCTCGCAGATCTTTATGCGTGGCCGCAACGATCCTGACATCCACCTGTTTAGGCTCGACTTGACCGACCGGTAGAAGCGTTCCAAATTGCAATACTCGGAGCAATTTCGACTGTATCGCCATGGGCAATTCTCCGACTTCGTCCAGAAACAACGTCCCTCGATCAGCAAGCCAGACCAAGAGTGGACTCAAACAACGCCTCTGGGATCGAGGTGCAGTCGACAATTACGAAAGGGCCTTGGCTTCGTCGACTATGGTTGTGGATACCACGTGCGCGACAAATTCCGATCCATCTTTTCTTCGATGAGTACGCCTGAGTGGGGTTTCACTGTGAAACAAAGAGTCTGAGATACTCGTTAATCGATCGATAATCCGCTGCGTCGATGGTGGGTCCGAGGATAATTCCAGGATACTCAGCGACTCAAGTTCGCTTTGTGAGTACCCATATAAAAGCTCCGCTCGCTTGTTAGCAGCAACAATGCTTAGATCGCTTTGCCGAAAAACAATCTTCGCGATCGTCGAAACTCCGTAAAGCAAGTGCTCGGCGCAAAGCTTGAGCGTCAACTTGCGTTGACACTTTCTCGCATGAGAAGAGTATTGATAGCATGTATCGGACTGAGTGTTCTGATTGGTGTTGCGAATGTTTCTATTGCACAGGTTCGCGATCCGATTTCAAGAAAGACCAATCCGGAGCTCGGGTTCTTTGAGCCTAATTTGAGCCTAAAAAGAGTACTGCTTTGCCATCGACTTCCAAGGGCTTGCGGACAAGTCAAAACAGTGCACCGACCAAGAGCAAGTGGTTCTTTAAGAAGCTTTTCCGCTGATTCGATGATGGCCCTGGCTTTCCATTTGCGCAGAGCTCTCGGGCGTCCTTCGGCGACGCGAAACCAACGCTCGAGAGTTCTGTTTTCATATTAAAAACCAGAGCTTTGAAAAATAATGAAACCGAAAGAAAACCTCGCGGAATTAGCTTTCGCGATATTGCAACCGCCTTTTGCCTTGCCTATAACGAAGAAGAGGTTCTTATCTTACTTCTTTGTTAAGGGTAATTTTGAATGAAAATGAAAAGGCGGATTTCAAAAGGCTTCACACTCGTGGAGCTCTTGGTGGTGATCGCGATCATTGGAGTTCTGGTTGGGTTGCTATTGCCTGCAGTCCAAGCGGCACGTGAAGCGGCGCGTCGTATGCAGTGTTCGAACAATCTCAAGCAGTGGGGATTGGCCAACCATGCTTTCGAAGGTGCTTTCCGAAGGTTGCCCTATGGGATGCTTCGTTCGGACGGAACTGGCTGGGGGCATCCGGAGTGGGGGACCCCGACACAGAGTCGCCGTTTTGCGCTGATGCATCAGTTGATGCCCTATGTGGAGCAGCAGACTTTCTGGACTAGTTGGGATCAATTGAATTTCAGCAACAACACAAGATCGAATCCGCAATTCGGTGGCAATCCCGCCAACACCGCTTCGCCGCCCTTGGATGGAACATCGCTAGTCGGTCAATTGGCGACACCGATTCTGCGTTGCCCATCGAACCCAGGTAGCCCTTGGAATGAAGTGCACACGAATCCGACCACGGGTGTCAATTCCAGTGGTGGCTATGCTCGAGGGGACTACTTTGCCTGCGCTGGCCGTCGTGGATATCCTGGGTTCAGCAACACGCTTCCGAGTCTATGGAATCCGTTCGGTCCGGGTAGCGATTATCCTCGACCCCCTGGAACGACGACCTCGGCATCGCAAGCGCGTGCAGATGGTGTGTTTAGCCGCAACGTCGCGCGCAAGTTCACTTCGATCACCGATGGCTTAAGCAACACGATCATGATGGGCGAGAGAGCTTACTTTGACCCGGTGTTTGATCGTTGCGGACCTGAGACGGGTTGGAGCACGACGAAGATTGGAAACTGGGGTTGGGTTTGGTTCGGTGCAGAGGGGAATGTGTTCCTGGGCACTGGAGTTCCCATCAACTTCCGTATTCGAGATTGCATTGAGTACCGAGACCCGCTTCGATACGATGATCGCATCAACGCCTTTGGTAGCTTGCACTCCGGGGGTGCCACTTTCGCAATGGCAGACGGGTCTGTTAAGTACTTCAGTGAATCGATCGACCCGATCACTTACAATGGTCTAGGAACTCGCGCTGGTTCCGAAGTCGTAACTGTCCCGGACTAGTAGTTTGTTGCGTTTACGAAGTCGATCAGCGATGCTAGCAGGATAGCTTTGCTGTCCTGCTAGATCCCGGTGTTTGTGCTGTCCCATCCAATTAGGTACTTAGAATGCCACAACGAAAGTTTTCGATGAAGAACAATCCAGGCTCGATTTTGGCATGGATATTGATTTTTGCCCTCGGCATGTCGGTAGGGTGCGGTTCAAAGATTGAATTGGCCCAGGCCACCGGGACGATCACCATGGATGGCAAGCCGATGGAGTTGATTCACGTTGAATTCTGGTCTTCTAATGGTCCGCGTTCGTACGCTAAAACGGACTCGGAGGGGAAGTTTGCGCTCAAGCTCGATGATGGATCGCAGCGAATGGGGGCGGTACCGGGTGAGCATAAGGTCTGTCTGCGTGATACCTGGCCTACCAAAGATGATTATTTGGATGAAGGCGGGGCTTGGGTAGATATGTCTGATGGAAAGAGAAGCCGGATCGACACCAAGTATTATGATGCGATCAAGAGTCCATTGACTTTGAAGGTCGAGCCTGGCAAAGACAATGTCTTTGACATCAAGGTCGATGCTGCTGCCAGATAGAGCTTGGCCATGGACCTAGCGACGTTGGTTTTACCCTGGATAGTACGTATTGGCTGGCGATCGGTGCTCAGTACGATCGCCAACTAGAATTCGATTTCTTGATGCATTCAGAATCTTCATCTTCAAGACTTTCCAGTGAGAATAAAACCTCTGGGAGATTAACTTCGCTCGATCAATTCCGTGGTTACACGGTGTTCGGGATGCTGGTTGTCAATTACTTCGGTGGTTATGTTGCATGCCCTCAGGTGTGGAAGCATACGCATGACTATTTAAGCTATGCCGATACGATCATGCCGCAGTTTCTCTTTGCGGTGGGATTCTCGCTCAGGTTGACCGTTGGACGCCAACTGCAGAAAGGCCCAACGCTTCAAACGTACAGCCGAATCGTCAGGCGGCTCTTGGGATTGGCCTTGGTAGCCTTGGTAGTCTATACCGTATCGCCGCGGGCTGCGAATTGGGAGCAGCTCCAAGAGATCGGTTTTTGGGGCGCGATTCAGGAACCGCTCAAACGCAATTGGTTTCAGACGCTCATGCATATCGCAGTAACATCCTTGTGGATTGTCCCAGTCATCCACAGGCGGCTCCAAACTCGCTTGTTTTGGATGCTTGGATCGGCGATCCTGCATGTGATCCTCTCCTATGCGTTCAACTACACTTGGTGCAACACGGCTCCGAATGCGATTGACGGTGGACCCTTAGGCTTTCTGACCTGGACCATTCCTGCGATGCTAGGAACCTTTGCTTGCGATTGGTTCACGGCCGAGAGTTCCGGGAATTCACCACCCATGGAACCCAAAAGAGCGATCGGGCTATCGGTGCTGACTGCATCGGTTTTGATGCTCTTGGGCTATTTCTTTTCGTGCGGGACCCGTTTCTACGACATAAGCCCCACAGACACCGGTTCTGGCCCGGTCGCTAAACATGCTTCAGATCCGGTGGTTCCTGACGCGATGCGTCGCGAGAACAAGATGAAACAGGCATCGGTAAGTGATTGGCTTGCCGAACCACCCTTTATCAAACCCCCAGACAGCTCCAAACGCCAGTGGAACTACTGGATGATGAGCCAGAGAGCTGGCACCCTTTCGTACCTGACGTTCGCGGCGGGCTTTTCCTTAGCTGTGTTTGTTTTGTTTTACATCGCATGCGACCTGGGCAAGTTCGAGCTTCCGCTCTTGAAGACTTTTGGTGTCAACGCGCTGGCGGCTTATGTACTTCACGATCTAACCTCCAACGCCGTGCAGCCGTTTTTTCCTAAGGATTCACCTGCCTGGTATGCATTTACGGGGTTGTTTCTGTTCTGTTGGATTACGTGGTTGTTTCTACGAAGTCTTGAGCGTCAGAAGATCTTTCTGCGCGTGTAATCTTGAATTCGAAGAGCTACTTGTTGCCGGCGGTGGTTGAATTTTCTTGATTCAACCGGCTTTTTGGCAGGGAGTCAAAGTTTTAGCTCTGGGCAAATCGTTCCGATTGACGAAGAGACAACGAGCCTTTGGAGACCGTTTGTGCTGCAAGGGCTCATTCTGTCTGGTCTTATGAATTGGAATTGCCTCGGAATCGAATGCTAGCAAACTCCTATGGTCCTTGGTTTGACCAGATGAACCGACTTGTCCATCGAGTCACGTGCCTGGTGGGTTGTTTATTGGTTGTGTGTGGCCTGCTGGTGGCTATGGCCTCTTGGAGTTGGGCTCAGAGTTTGGATCAAAAAGCCGAATTGGAATCGGTTTCCCAGAAGCCAACCCAGGGGGCTGCGTTGGATTCAAAGCCGGGGGATAAACCACCCAAAGTGGATCCTGAGAAATGGAACGTCAAGCTTGGTGGACACGTGCAGATGGACTATGTGCTTTGGGCAAACGCGCCTGAATCGATTCCCAACGCGAATAATTACTTTAACTTTCGACGACTTCGGTTGGTTGCAGATGGCACTGGGTACGATGTGTGCGATTTTCGTTTGCAGATGACACTTGAGCCCGAACCGTTTGGGGATGTACCAGCCGAAACGAATCTTACACCGCAGGTCAAAGATGCCTATTTCTCGATGAACCAGATCCCTTATTTGGGACGTTTGCGGGTAGGTAATTTTTTCGTTCCTTACAGCCTCGAGCAGGTGACCAACGACACGAACAACATTTTTCTGGAGAGATCCATTCCTACACAGACCGTGTTTGCTGCAGATCGGGAAGTAGGATTTGCTTTTTACAATAGTTCGCAGGACGAAAGATTGACTTGGACCACCGGTTGTTTTTTTGACAGCATCAGTGAAGGGTTCAAGAAACGCTTGGACGACAATCAAGGTTATCGGGTCAGCGGTCGATTGACATGGCTACCTTATGACAACGATCAGCCCAAGTCGCGGCGATTGATCCATACTGGATTGGGGGTTCTATTTACCGATGACAACGACGATCGGATACGCATACGCACTCGTCCTCAAGTATCCGAGGGACCTAGGTTGATCGATTCGGGTTTGATCAAAGCCGACTCATACACGTCTGGGAACGTCGAAGGTGCGATTGTTTTGGGGCGTTTTGCGATTCAGTCCGAGGCCTTCTTGGGAACGGTTCAGATGCTCAGTGGCGCGAGTCCTCAACTGTCAGGTGCCTATGTTCACACGAGTTGGTTTGTCACTGGGGAGAGCAGATCTTTTGAGCGTTTTGGTCAGCACGGTGCGCAGTTTGGGAGAAATGCTCCTTTTGAGAATTTCAGGTTCAAGCAAGGTGAGTTTCGCCCGGGGGCATTGGAGCTCAAGAGTCGCTGGTCGCACCTGGACATGAATCAGCTCAATGCCGGCCAGTACAATGATCTTACCGTGGGATTCAACTGGTACTGGAGCGATCGGACGCGTTGGATGTTTGATTGGATCCATCCGATCACCAGTTCCCAGACGGTCTATGGTCCGCCTGTTTCGGATCTGCTTGCGATGCGATTTGATTTCAACTGGTGAGTTCCTCTTGAGCTTGGCTCAAAAGCCTCTTGGCTCGGGACGAGCCGATGATGATCGCCGGTAGAAAAAGCGGAAACAAGAGGATTCCAAGCCCCATCGAGCAACGCAGCAGCGTTGCAACAGCGGGGTGATCAAACCGGTTGTACCGCAGCAAAACAAAAAGGACAAAGACCAGGGTGCAACCGCCGTAAGAGAGCCACAGCAATTCGGCTCCTGTGATGTTTCCATCACGCATGGGAGCAAAGAGACTCAGTCCAAGTCCGATGGCTAGAAGCAGACCTACGAGTTTTTTCAAGAACGTCGACGTCTTTTCGATGTACTTTGAATAAAGGTCACCGTCAGCCGCATCGACCATCCCGATGTAAGGGTATCGTGCGACGACCCAGCAGGTTGCAAGAAAGCCCACCAAAGCAAAAACCCCTGCGGCACCAAGAATGGTGTGAACCACCCAAGGTATTTTCATTTTGGCAAGAACCTTGAATGAGAAAAGGGGTATGGCAAGGGCGGTGATCCAACAGCGCTGCGCGATGCGGACCGATAAAGGAAACTCGCGAAACAGTTTGGCTGGGTCTTGGAGATTCATCGCCAATCCACTCTAACGGGGTTCGCCTGATGCTGGGGTTTGCATTGCTGCGCGTGGCAAGTAATGGCACATCGCCACTCCTAGAAAATAGAGCGCTACTAGCGGAACCCCCATCCCGATGAAGCTTGCGATATCCGCTGGAGTTAAGATCATCGAGATAAATGCGATCGCAAGCACAGCGATCCGCCACTGGCTCAAATAAGTCTGAACCGAGAAGACTCCAAGTCGTTCTAGGACGAGCATTGCCAAAGGCAATTGGAAAGCGATTCCAAAGCCCAAGGGCAGAAACAGAGCAAAGGACATGTATTCGGTCAATCGAGGTGAGGCTCCGATACCCATGCTGGCGTTGAAATCCAAAAGGAAGTCAATCACCAGTTGGAAGATAACGAAGAAAGCCAGACAGGCACCCGACCAAAACAGAATCAGGCTTGTCGGCAGAAAAAAATACACGTATCTGCGTTCGTGGGGATAGAGTCCTGCGGAGATAAACTCCCAGAGGTGATAAAAAATCCCAGGGCTTGCAACGACCAAGGCCACAACAAAAGCAGCCTTGAGCCAGATCATGAACGGCTCTTGTAGGCCCAAGGCTTCGGTACTAGCCTTGACACCAACGAACATCCGAATCTTGACCATCTTGGATGGGTCGGGGAGTCCTTCGGAATCAGCGTTTGCGTGAAACGCAGCAGCGGGAGATTGCTCTGCGGGAGATTCTGATGCGGCGGATTCTGATGTAGGTGTTTCGGGGTTCGAGGGTTCCTGGCTTTTGGTTTCGTTGACTAGTAGTCGCCGTGGGTCGATCCAAGCATACTGGCTGACGACCTTGTTGGACTCCATCCATTTCCTGAGGTTCTCTGGAACATCTTCTCCGGAAGCCTTGGCCATTTCCTGGATCGATTGTTTTTTGTAGAAGTTTTCGAGAGACTTTTCTAGAGGACCTTGCATGTAGGCGACGACTCGGGTGGCAAGGAGCAGACCTACGAGCATACCCAGAGCCAACCAAATCGAGGATTTCATCAGAGCGATGCGGAGTTCATCGAGATGCTCGCCGAACGTCATCGAACTTTTTTCAAAAAGATCGTCACCTTTCATCGGGTGCGGATCCCCTCTCTTGCGGAAAAACGCGATTAGAATCGAATAGAATACCCTGCGGCGCCGTCCTGAGGATGTCTTGGCAGGACCGACACGCCGCACCATTCTACTCAGCTTTGTTTGAATCCTTTGATTTGGCAATCCATGTTTCGAGCATTTCCACCGTTAGTCTTTGAGCCACTCTACCGGTCGTACCTTTGGGGAGGACGTCGCCTAGCAACAAAGCTTGGAAAAACCTTACCCGCCGAGGGGATTTGGGCAGAAAGCTGGGAGATTGTCGACCACCCTCAGGGGCAATCGGTGGTGGCTAGCGGGCCCTGGCAGGGCTGGTCCTTGGGAAGGTTGGTCGATGAGTATCGGGGAGAAATTCTTGGACCTGGTTTTGAGTTGTTATCGGGAACGGAATCCAAGCTAAGTCATTTATCTCGGTTTCCTTTGTTGCTCAAGTACTTGGATTGCCAAAACGTATTGAGTGTTCAGGTGCATCCTGACGACGCTTATGGATTGCAGATGAGCACCCCCGATTTAGGAAAAACCGAGGCTTGGTACATCATCGACACTGAGCCTGATTCGGTTCTGTATGCAGGGCTCCAATCGGGCGTGTCTTGCAGGGATTTGGCCGAAGCGATCTCAATGGGGAGAACCGAAGAATGTTTGCATGCGATCAAGCCTCAAGCTGGGGATTGCATTTTCATTCCTTCAGGCACGGTCCATGCTCTTGGAGCGGGACTTTTGGTGGCAGAGATCCAGCAGGCTAGCGACTGCACATTCAGGCTTTTCGATTGGAATCGGGTCGACGCATCAGGTGCTGCGAGGCCTTTGCACATCGAGCAGTCCCTGGATGTGATCGATTTTGATCGCGGACCGGTGCATCGAGTCGTTCCTCGGCTCGACGGGGCTTCTAATTCTTGGGAACTGGTCGTTTGCGACCAATTTCGCTTGGTCTCTCTGGGAGAAGCCTCAGCCCATTTACTGGACTTACCTACATGCAAAATCATTGCCGTACCTCAAGGTGCAGCCACGATTTCGACGTCGTCAGGGGACCTCGAGCTTCGTGCTGGTCAGTCGGCGTTGATTCCTCATGCATGCGGTCAGGCCAAAGTGGTTGTCGCAGGCAAGTCGAAGGTTTTGGTCGCAGAACCGGTACCTCAGAACCTGTGTGAAAAGAGCCGATGAATCTACAGATGCATCATGATCCGCTTAAGGACTTGGTCTCCAGAGCCATTGCTGGTCCTGAGCGCTTTGAGCTGCCTTGGTATTGCCATGGCATTTCACCCATGCACCGCGCGATGATTTATAGAACCGCAAAGACAAAGCTTGCAGAGTCGTACGGACCGAACTACCAAATACTCTGGAATCCCATCCAAGAACTTACAAAAATAGACCTTGAGTACCAATTAGGCGAATGCTTGGAGTGGATCGATGCCAAGCACTGGACAAAACAGATCTCGCAAGCAGAGAAAAGCGTTGAAGGGTTTGTCCAGGGGGAACGAACGATTCGGGGCAAAGCTTCGATCAGGGTACTATGGTGTTGGAACCAATCGAATTGGCGAGATTTCTTGAACTCTACACCTTGGATGGCTACCGGTGTTGTTTACAATTTAGCGACGCTGAGGAGTTGGGTGAGTCGGAGCCTTGAGTTGGGTAAGTGGCAACCCGCAGTTGGACCAACATCTAGATATCTTTTATGAAAACTATTTTTGTCACGGGTGCTGCGGGATTCATCGGTTTCCATTTTGCCAAGCGTTGTATGAGTCTGGGCCATCGCGTTGTTAGCGTCGACAATGTGAACGATTACTACGATGTCGAGCTCAAAAAAAGCCGGTTGAGAATTCTGCAAGAGGATCCGAATTTCGAATTCCATGCGATGGATCTTGAAGACAGATCGTCGATATTCAAGGTTTTTAAATCCCATCGTTTCGACCGGGTGGTTCATTTGGCTGCTCAAGCGGGAGTTCGATACTCAATCGAGAACCCCTATGCTTACACGCAATCGAACATCGATGGAACGATGACCATCCTTGAAGCGTGTCGGCATGATCAGATCGAGCATTTGATCTTTGCGAGCAGTTCTAGCGTTTACGGACTCAATAGCCTGCAACCCTTTTCGACGGTTCATCACACCGATCATCCAGTGAGTCTCTACGCGGCGACCAAGAAATCCAACGAGATGTTCGCGCATTGCTACGCACATTTGTACAAGATACCCTGTACCGGTCTTCGTTTCTTCACGGTCTATGGTCCGTGGGGACGACCCGACATGGCACTTTTCAAATTCACCAAAGCGATCTTTGAGGGCAAGACGGTTGATGTTTACAACCATGGCAAGATGAAAAGGGATTTCACCTACGTCGATGACATCGTCGATGCTATGATCCCACTGATGGATAGAATCCCCCAAGCCAATCCAGATTGGGACTCTAACCACCCAGATCCATCAACTAGCTCTGCCCCCTACCGAATTTACAATATAGGAAACAACCAGCCGACAGAACTTTCCTACTTCATCGAGGTCTTGCAAAAAGCCATTGGCAAGAAAGCGGACTTGAGATATCTCCCTATGCAACCCGGTGATGTACTGTCGACCTATGCCGATGTCGATTCTCTGGCAGAAGCTGTTGGATTTAAACCCAGAACTCAGATCGAAGATGGGATCGCGAAGTTCGTCGCGTGGTACCGCCAGTACTACAACGTGTAAGCGACGATCATCGTTTCACCCAGCACGAGCCTCTATCAATCGGATCGACCTGTTGCTATCTCTTGATCAAGATCAGGTACATCTGCGACGACCGATAAGGGGCCTAATTCCATCAAATCGTCGACTTGAAGCAATTCTCCGATGTCGACGAGACTTTGCCATTGGGACTGTAAGATATCCAGGTACTGATTGAGGACTTGAGCAACCGTTTGCTGGGCAACGATGACATCGTTGAAGCTGACGCTCGAAGGATCAGCAAGGTAACGTTGATAAACTCCTCGATAAGCGCGGACTTGGTCTCTCAGCGCGTCGGCTTGGAAAGACTCGGCCAATTGTCGGTTGGCTTCATACTTACCGAAAGCTTCCGCCAACGAAGCAGTCAGTGTATTTCGAGTTTGTTGAACTTGTTGGCTTGCTTTGACCGCTTCGGCTCGCCTTGCAATCCGGTTTCCTTGATTTCGGTTTAGCACTGGCAAGTCACCTCCGAGCATGAGATTGTAGGTGGTTGCACCGGGTTCGAAGGTATAGTCGCGTTGGAGGACAAACCCAACATTTACATCCGGGACGACTTGACGGTCAGCCAGTTCCACCAGAGTCTGCTGCTTGCGAACCGAGTTTTCGGCCATTTCCAGATCGGTGTGGACCGCATTCATACGAGCTAATGCTTCTTCGTATCGGATTACTGGAACATTGCAGTCGATCCGGCCATCGATCCGAGCAGCAGGCAAATCCGGGCAGCCGACGGCTGCTGCGAGTTTTCTCCATGCAGCGATCGACTCTTGCTGTGCTTTTACCATGGAAGCTCTAGCTTGGGTCAATATCACGCGGAGTTGCAAGGGCTCGTAAGGAGCGGCCTCACCTGCCGTTACCAACTGAATCTGAGCTTCATAGGCTCGATTTGTCAGATCAAAAAAAGCCTTGGCAAGCACCATTCGCTGGCGAGCGGCTAGGACATCGAAATAAGCCCGTCGGATTTGGGTCATGACTTGAACCCAAGTCTTTCGCTGTTCGACGAGTGCGTTGGCATAGTCAACAGCAGCCGCTTCGGCTGATAATCCTAACTTGCGCGCTGTGATGATGGTTTGTTGTAGATAGGCACCGTGATAGCCTGGAGTATTCAAAGTACGGACCGTATCGGCCTGATAACCGATCGAGGGGTTTGGTGGCAACCCAGCTTGGATCATCAGCCCTCGCGCGGCCTCCACACTTGCTACGGCGGCTTTGAGACCGGGATGGTTTTCACGAGCCAATTGGTGAAGTCCCTCCAATGGGGATGATTCACTGATCGAATCGGGCATGGCTACCTGATTGCTTTCGATCGGGGCTAGCTCTGGATAAAGACGTTTAAGTTCTTCACGATAGGTTTGAGGTTCGAGATTGTCTCGAAGAGGAGCAATCAAATCAGGGGTTTGAGTTCCTGGAAGTTCACGAGGTAACTTCAGCGGGTCACTCGACGCCGGAGCATCGGAGCTGGTGGACGAATTTCCTGAATTCTCTCCACATGTTTGCAAATACTCCGTCGCGACGTTATCGGCAGCGGGTGGGATACAGTCCATGCTCCGATAAGCCCACCAAGCCGGTGTCTGGCAACCAAGAAGCTGGCTGGTTGCCAAAGACACCAGCAACCCGAATCGATACTTTGCTTGCAAAACGCTTCGTTTCGAAGGTTTACAAATCGAGTCCATCATAGCCTTGGAGCTGGAGTATTCGGTTTTCAATTCAGTTTTGGGCGATTCTTGCATGCATGCGATGCGGACCGGGCAATCCGCCCCACCGGTATTTCCAGCACGATTGTTAAAGGTGATCGACGTTTGCGACTAGATACCATGAAACTATTTGTTGGAGCGAAGCCAACGTGGGGCGATTTGTAGATCGCTTTGGGTTTGGGAGCCACTGGGTGGAATCGAAGTTGGGTTCCAAGAGAGAGTCAGGGAGACTGGGCAAAGTTTGACGCTTGAGCCAATAGTGCTACTGGCGCAGGATTTGTCGGTTCGATATTCTTTTTCGTGTCGGACTACTCTCGGAGAAATTAAGATGCGTTGTTTTCTAAACTCAGTTGGTTTGCTTTTCGCGTCTACTGCGTGTTTTTGCCTGCCGGTTTCCAGCATGGCCTTTGGGCAAACATCGAATCTTGCTTGCGATGAATGCAATGCGGATGGTTTTTTCATTCCGTCGCTTCAAACGCTTGTGATGATACCGCTGAGCCGGGCTGGAGATCGGCTCGAGGCGGCATTGGCTAGAAAACCGTCGATGCGCAAGGGAGATTGCGACCGGTGGATTGGGCAATCGAGAGTCGAGTCACCCAGTTATGTGCTGGATCAGGAAGTGGATCAAGACCAGCGACTTGCGAATGAATTGGCAACTCCGGTTCAATTAGCGACTGCGAAATCAGCAACGATTAGCTCTTTTGGAGAGACTTCTGGTGAGCCTGCTTTGATGGAGACGGCTGTTCGCTTGGCAAGCTCAACCCAGCCGCGTCAAGGAGTGCGTGTGACGGGAGTGACACAGCTCGTTAGTGCAAGTGGTGAGAGTCTACCATCGCCGGGGCATTTGAAGGACAAGTACCTTCAGCGAAGGAGGATTGAAAGTCACGCGACAGAGTCGTCCCTGCAGAGTCGATGAAAGCGACTTACGAGGTTACCAACGACTTAGGTTGTCGCTGGGTGTTTATCAGGGTGCAAGTAGACAAAGGACTTGCCTAGTCTGCCGCCGTAGTTTCCTGCGGAGATTCGCACGAGTCCATCGACATCAAGGGCAGCGTCGATGGCGGCGTAGGTCGCTTTCGCGACGGCTTCGAGCGATGATCCATTGACGATGATTTCCATGATAGAGCGTACGCCATCGGGGACTCGGGATTGAGGGCCGAGTTTTTCTTTTAGCGTTGGGCAGTATTCAGCAAACGTGCTAGCGATAAGAAATTTGTATTTGCTTCCTGCTTTGCTGGCGCTTGCTGCGACACCTCCTGGGAATGTGGTGATCACGTCGCTTGCTGAATCGGCAGCTTGGGCGGCCCGATCTGCCGCTTCGATCGCAGCTTCTTCGGTTCGTCCTAGGAACCACAGGTTACCTCCCATGATCCCGTCTGCGTAGCCGAATCGGCGGGAGAGAAAGAACTCTCCACCCAGAGTTGGTATGGTCCAACCTTTATGACCGAACATCTGGCTTCGAAACTGATGACCGTCGCCGAAGAATGCTATTTTGCGGCCGAGTTTGAAGAATGGATCGGTATCTAGGGCATTGAATAATCGAGTGGTCGGGCAGGTGAGAATGTTTTGAGATAAGCGAGCAAGTAACACGCGCTCGAGGTGTTCGACACGATCCTTGCGGAATCGCGGAACATGAAATTGAAGGATTGCACCGATGCGACCGTCGGGGGTTTCCTGACCGGATGTCTTTCCATCAAGGATGGCTTCGATGCCGGCTTCGCAGTCGCACAGGATGGTGCTACTGGCATGACCTGTGGCTTTTTGGCAAGCGGCCAAGAGCCATTTTTGATCCCTGGCTGTGACTAAGACACGAGCGTAGAGACTGCGAAAAGCTTCGGCGTAAGTATCCTCGACGAGTTCTTGCCAACGAGTTTTTTTCCAGGGCTCGGTGTGCATGATTACTTTCTGCCGCGACCGTCGTAAACGGCCGACTCAGTTACAACCTTGTCCATGTAGATGTCGTGCGAGTCCATTGGAATTTCGTCGAACAATTGGCATTCGAATGCAAGCGCGACCAGCGGTGTTTCTGGTTTGGCATGTTCAAGGAGTTTGTCGTAGTAACCTTTGCCGTGCCCTGTGCGTCCACCTTGGCGGTCGAAAGCTACCCCTGGGACCATGATCAAGTCAAGGTCTTGAGGTTGCAGTTTCTTTGAAGCCACATTTCGAAGATCGGCCTTGGGTTCCAAAATGCGGTACATACCCAGTTCTAGTTCGTCCATCGATTCGAGCCAGAATAGTTCCAGTTCGCCATCGACGCAGTAAGGAACAACGATTCTCTTGCCTGTGGTAAGGGCTTCGGGCAACGCGTGACGGGTACGGACTTCGTCTCGCACGTCGACATAGAACATCACGGTTTTTGCCGAATTGTATTCGGGAAGCTCCATGAAACGATCGACGATTGCCGTAGAAACACCATCTTTATCTGGTTGTGTTCTTCGGTTTTCGTGAGCTTGTTTTCGAATAGCGTTCTTGCGCTCGGCAACTTCGCCCATAGGAGCGTTGCATGAGGATGGATCAGAATCGACTGGTTTGGACATTGGATACTTATGAATTGGCTGGATAGACAAAGATCAAACGGGACCATCTCAAGCAGACAGCATCGGGCCAAGCTTGGGGGACATAATGGTATCAGCAAGCGAGCAAACTGTCACGAATACCAATCCCAGATGATCGCGAGGTACTAGTTATTTTTCGGGGGATTTCGAGAGGCGTTTGAAATAAGCCTCGATGACCTCGCGGTAGTGGCTCGGTAGATCTTTTGTGATATTTTGGAGAGCTTCCTGGCGAGCTGCCGGGGGGAGGTTTCCCCAGCCGGATTGATCCCCGATGTCCTTGTCATCAACTTCGCCCTGACCGTCCCCACCTCCTGGCTGGGAATCCTGTGCAGCTTTTTGCTGCTGTTGCTGCTGACTTTGTTGTTGGCGCTGCCGCTGCTGTTGCTGCTGCTGTCTTTGCTGCTGCTGTTGCTGTGCTTGTTTCTCCATTTCGTCAATCATCTTGTCGAGTTTATCGATGATGGCTTGCTCTTGGTCGCGAACTTGCTTGCCGGTTCTTCCCAGCGTCAATCGACGTTCGACATCGTTCATCATCCGAGCGACTTCATCGAGCGAGTCCTGTTTTAGTGGTTCGATGTCACTGAGCATGAGTCGGGCGGTGATCGCATACCGTGAGGGAATTTCGGACTCACGTTCCAGGAGTTTGTTCAAGGACTCCAGGCAAGGTTGTTTCAGGAGTAAATAGTGCTGGCACACACCTGCCGAAAAAAGCCAACTTGATGGGTCGCTCAAGCTATCGAGTTGGATAGTCTGTAGTCTTGCCCAAGACTCATCGATCCACTGGTTTTGGATCAAAGAGCGGCAAAAGGCCAGTTGTAGATCGGGCTTTAGCCACGCGGGAATGGCTCCGTTGGCAACCAGAGAGCTAAGCTGTGCATCGAGTTGATCGTAGGTGCCTTGGGACCATGGCAGGTCAAGCGCTTTAAGAAAATCGGCGACGGCAGGATCGATCAAAGCGGCCACTTGCAGAATACCCTCATGCAGTTCGACCCCTCGAAGTTCTGGGATTCTGTTGGCTGATTCCCTGACCAAAGATTGCTTTTCCTTCGGGCCTGTTGCGTCTGCCCACGTCGTCAAACGTTCGAGCCAAGTTTGGCCGCTGGACCAATTCCAGGTTGCCGCTTTGGTCAATTCTTTAGAATCCGAGGAATCTGCCAACAGGGAGCGTGAGTAGAACAGCACCGCGATGGTCGCCAGCAAGACCAAGCGGGGGAGAAGGGCACAAGCCAAATTGGTTTTCACAGTCAGCTCGTTTCGAGTCGAATTGGGGATATGGGGCATCGAGTCAGTATACCGATCGGGGCGGCGTGAATCGAGAAAATTGCGAATCAGCCCACCGGTGCATAGTATCGATAAAACAACTTTCGCCGCAACGACATAAAAATTTTTAATTAAAAAACCGACTCCAACCGGGGACAGTCCCCGGTTTCGCGGCCATTTTTTTCGGAAAAAACCGGGGACAGTCCCCGGTCTTCCACCGATTTTTTTCGGGGACTGTCCCCGGTAGAGGTGTTGTTTTTTTTCGCCATAAACTATTTGAATTATTAGAGTTATGAACAAATTTTACTTTGCTAACTCTATTCAAAACACTCGGCCAAATCGAATGATCCTCCCACCGAATGCACGAAGCAATCGGACTAATTCTTCTCAGAGTCGCCTACCCCCATCCTGGGGGATAAAGGATTTTCAAGGATTGGCTGTTGATTGGAGCTTGGGCTCCAAGCAGACTAGCTAACAGACATTTCAAGCAGGGATGCGCGTTCTGACCCGTATTTTGTATCCCTACCATGACCAATGTCGATCGAGCTTACAACCAAGTCCGCCACGAACTCGCTCAAGTCGGGTTGCTGGCCGATGGCTTATACCTGGATGTGGTCGAACTGATCATCTCGGGTGATAAAAGCGTTGGGGAACGTGGATATGTCTTTGAACAAGTGGGCCACTATGCCAAGTGGGGTTACCGACCCGGAGTGATCTACCTACCAAGGGACTTGCCTCACCAACCGCGCAAGCCTGGTTTGACTTTGTGCGATACCATCCGCCACGAATACGCTCACGCTTGGTACTTTCACGACCCCTCTTTTTTCCGTGGCCAATGGTTTTCAAGTGCTTTCGGGACTGCCTATACCAATTGCAATCCAACCCCTTATACCCAATGGCGAAAGATCCTGAAGAAGGACCCTGAGTACCAAGCGGGTAAAAAACGTTGCCGAAGTGCCAAAGGCCAATTGAATTTCTTCTACGGCTACTTGCTGGATGAATTCATCACCGATTACGCCACCACCAATTCCAGCGAGGATTTTGCGGAAACCTTCATGTTCTTTCTGAAGTACCGTCGCTCGTTGCATCGATTCAAAAATCGCCCGAGAGTGTATCTGAAGATCAAATCGGTCGAGCGTGCCGTCGCAGCAGCTTCGCGGCGCGTTAAAACTCTGGGATCCGGACGCTATCGACCACGGTCTGCCTAATCCAAGGACCAACGACCAGTTCCCCCGCAAGCAGGCTCTTGTCGTTTGGCCCCTGCGGCATGGTTAACTGCAGAACTTGGAAAAAACGTCGGGATTTCTTTCAAAATGCAGGGCAACTTGATCCAAAAGCGGATCGATTGCTTGGGCCTGAATCCGATGGGGTGGATTCCATGCCCACCATCGGTATCCGATATGTTCGGTGCAAACGATCTGTAGAGACGGCGGCCCAAACCCCAGATAAATCGTCGTTTGTTTGAGGGCCTTCTGGCTGGGAGTTTTCCGTTTTGAAACCCAGTATTGACTGGTAAAAACGAATTCAGGATCGGTCCAAATCTGACTATCAGAAATGCCTGTCTCCTCCCAAAGCTCCCTCTTGGCCGCCTGCAAAATCGACTCTCCATGATCGACATGCCCTTTGGGCAAATCCCATCGATCCTGATGTTCCATCAGAAGAAATTCCAAAGCATCTGCTCTTCGGAAAATCAGATAACCAGCAGCAAATACAGATGGTTTCTCGGAGCTTGGCAAGTCTCTATCCCCCTGGATTGGCTCTGGTCATCGGTTGTCACCGCAGTATCATACCGGCAGTCTTTCCCAACCGCTTGTCCAAACCAAATTGCCATCGATGAAGATCTACACCAAGACTGGAGATGCGGGGACCACTGGTTTGTTCGGAGGCCCAAGGGTTTCCAAGGACGACGCCCGGATTTGCGCCTATGGTTCGGTCGACGAACTCAATGCCGTTTTGGGAACCGCTCGCAGCACTGGACTCTCTGACAAACTCGACAAAATGCTCGATGCAGTCCAACACGAACTGTTCTCGATCGGAGCAGAACTGGCAAGCCCGGAGCCTGAGCAACACAATCTCAAGTGGGACAGCAATCCTCACGTTTCGAAGATCGAGGAATGGATCGATTCGATGGAGACCCACCTACCCTCGCTTCGAAACTTCATCCTTCCAGGGGGCAGTCCGCAGGCAGCCCACTTGCACCTGTCCAGGACGATTTGCCGCCGGGTCGAACGTGAAATCGTTAGGCTTGGACACGACAGACGCGTCAGCGATGTCTCTCACATCGTGATTTTTCTCAATCGACTCAGCGACCTGCTGTTTGTCATGGCTCGCTTCGCAAACTTTGAACTCGGGGTAGCCGATACCACTTGGGGAACACCCCGTCAGCCTACCTAGTCAAGGCACTCCCCCCTAGCTTGCCGAGTCCATCTAGCCTCGCTCGATTGACTAAACTCTCTTGATAGGCAAACTGAGAAAACACTACAACCCTGGGCATGAGTAAACAATCCTACCCTTATTTCGTCGTTTTTTGCCTCGGCTCCATCCTGGTCCTGGGTAACACCGGTTGCGTCCGCAAACGCATGACCTTTAGGACCAATCCACCCGGCGCGATGGTGTATATGGATAAGCAGCCTGTGGGTTTGACCCCGGTCTCCACAGGATTTACTTATTACGGAACCAGAAACATCGAAATCGTCAAAGATGGTTATCGTACCGAGAAATTCCTCCGCAAAGTTCATGCTCCGTGGTATCAAATTCCCCCTCTTGATTTTGTCTCCGATACCCTTTGGCCATTTGAGTCTCGGGACGAACGCATCATCGATGTCCAAATGACTCCCGAGTTTGACGTTCCCGAAGATGCCTTGATCGCCTCCGGAGAACAACTTCGTTTGCAAGCAGGACAAGGGATTGCTGTGACACCCCCGCCACCGGTGATTCAACCATCGACACCGATCCTTGCTCCGGCTCCGGTAGCTATTGCCCCTGGTCCCATGGGCCCTGCACCCTATGGACCTCCTGTGGCCCAAACACCTGGGCCTTCGTTTGGCCAAAGGGTTCGGGATTTGTTTTTCCCCTACGGTGCTCCACTTAGCTTCCCGTCAACACAAGTAACCCCGGGCGGTGGATTTAGGCCGCCGACCGATAATGAATAGTCGACATTCTTATCTGGTTTGCCTGGCGATTTGCCTTTGGTTTGGTTTGTCCGGTTGCAGGGTCCTTGCGCCTCGAACTCTGGACAATTCCAAGCAGAATATTTCTCCTGAGTTGGTTCAGGCAAATTCGACTTCGATCGAACGGGGTAAACCAAGACCGATCATCGATGCCCTTGGATGGGTTATCGGGATACCTTCGAAAATCCTGCTCTGGGATCATCGAATCGAAAACCACCGCATCGGACCAGAGACTGAGCTTGGTATTCAGGAGTATCTAGAGAGCAACCAACTCGATCATGTAAAAGTCAGGCTCAATCAGTACCGCCCATGGGACGACATGAAGCGACTGACAAAGAATCGAACGATGGCATGGCCTTGGCGATACTCGATAGGAACCCTAAGTGTTTTAGGCGAAACGGTATTACCGGGTCGAATCTTCGGTGGTGATCATTTCAACCCCTATACACATACGATTCACTTGTACAGCGATGTACCTGCGATTGCTGTGCACGAAGGTGCTCATGCAAAAGATTTTTCCCGTCGCAATTTCCCGGGAACTTATGCGGCTATTTACGCATTACCGATTGTCCCTTTGTACCATGAATCGATCGCCACTGCAGATGCAATTGCTTATGCGCAGCAAACTCAGGATCAAGAATTGTTGCTTCAAGCCTATCGCATCTTGTACCCAGCTTACGGAACCTATGTCGGAGGTGCGATCGGGACTGTGCTACCCACGGTTTCGCTCCCAGCGTACTATGGTAGCGTGATTCTTGGACATGCAGCAGGGCGTTGGCAGGCACATCAAATCAGCAACGGGCACCATAGCAACGGGCAAATCACTGATGGCCAATTGGTGGTTGGGGATCAATCAAGAGGCTTATGAGGAAGAGAAAAAGCAGCTATGAATAGCGTACAAGTCACTCCGGTCGAGGGCAGCAAGGATCGCAAAGAGTTCATGGAACTCATTTGGAGACTGTATCGCCAAGATCCCAATTGGATTCCTCCGATTCGGATGAATCAGGAGGAGCTTGTCGGATTTCGCAAGCATCCATTCTATGAGCACAACCGCTGCCAAGCTTTCTTGGCTCGTCGCGGCTTAGAAGTAGTCGGCAGGATCGTAGGAATCATCAATCATGGCCATAACAAACGATTCGAAGAGAAGCGGGGATTCTTTGGCTTTTTCGAAGCGATCGATGATCAGCAAGTTGCTGACGCTTTGTTTCTTGCCGCTGGAAAGTATCTTAAATCCCAAGGGATGAGCGATGTTCGTGGTCCGTGCAACCCATCGCTTAATTACGAGACCGGGACATTGGTCGATGGCTTCACCACGCCTCCGACTTTCATGATGACCTACAATCCCCCTTATCACGATCGTTTGATCAAGGGTTTTGGTTTTGAGAAGACCCAAGACATGTTCGCTTATGATGGCAACATCGAGATGCTCAAGACGCTTGATCCAAAGATCTTGCAAGTGGTCGAACAAGTCCAAGATCGATTCAAAGTCAAAGTTCGACCAGTGAGTCGTAAGAACTTTGCTCAAGAGGTCTTGCTGTTTCTGAAGATCTATAACGAATCGCTTCAAGGGACTTGGGGATTCGTTCCATTAAGCGACGGTGAGGTCAAAGCTTTGGGCAACTCGCTTAAAATGCTGATCAATCCTGCAACCACCAGTGTGATCGAAGTCAATGGCGAATCGGTAGGTGTTGGACTTGGACTACCCGACTACAACCCAATCATCAAGAAGATCGATGGCAAGTTGTTTCCATTTGGTTGGCTGAGTATTCTTCTGGATCGCAAGAAAATCACCAAGATGCGAATCATCGCTACGAATGTGATGCCTGAGTGGCAGCGTTGGGGACTGGGTTTGGTACTCTTGAATCGAATGCTTCCAGATGTCTTAGCGATCGGCATCACCGATGCTGAGTTCTCATGGGTTCTTGAAAGCAATCACTTGTCGCGAGGTTCGCTGGAACGGGCCGGTCTGGTTCCAGCCAAAACCTATCGACTGTACGATCGAACCCTGTCGGATCTTTGATTCTCAGACCTGTCGGTGGATTCACATTCAATCCGATGGTGTATCTGACAAACATCATATTAGATATGTTAGGCGTCATCGACGCCTTCATTTTGGCACTTAGCATCCCCATTGCACAAGCGATTCAAATGAGCGGTCCCTTTTATGGAATTAACTATCTTGAGCAGATCCTTTGTTACACGCTTGATCGTTCTGCAGATTTTTGCACTGGGAACTTCGAGAAGTTTTTCGCAAGAGCCTGCCCCCTTATGGAGAAAGCATGACATCAATCGGTTCTCACCCTACGAAGCGGTCGGCGTGGCGGACTTTGACAACGATGGCAAGCTCGATGTCTTTTGCGGCGATTCCTGGTACAAGGCTCCCGATTGGGAACAACACAAAGTGCGTGATGTCCCGCGCGGAACCAATCCCCACTATCACGAAGACTTTGCCGATGCTCCTTTGGACGTCAACGGCGATGGCAACATCGATATCTTGACCTGTGCATACTTTTCGAAAGCAATCTCGTGGATCGAGCATCCTGGCGATCCGAAGCAACCTTGGATCACGCACCCTATCGATCAACCGGGCTCCATGGAAACTGGCTACCTTGTGGATCTATTCCAATCGGGCAAACCGGTTTTCTTACCCAATGTCGGTGGCCAAGTCCTCTTTTATGAGCTTGTGGACCAAACACCAGCCCTGCAGTGGAAGCCTCGAATGCTTGATCCAGCAGGTGCCGGACACGGTCTTGGTCATGGAGATGTGAATTCCGATGGCAGGATCGACATCATCACACCCCAGGGTTGGTACGAACAACCTGCAAGCCGCGACGGAGCATGGGCCTTTCATCCAGAATTTCAGCTAGGAGTAGCAAGCATCGAAATCATCGGTCATGACTTCGACGGCGACGCAGACACCGATATTGTTTGGGGGATGGGTCACGATTTTGGTTTGTATTGGCTCAAGCAATCCAAGGTCGACGGCAAAACGGTGTGGACCAAAGAACTCATCGACAGCAGTTTCTCCCAAGTCCATGCGCTGCATCTTGCCGACTTCGATCAAGATGGCCAAATGGAGTTTGTCACTGGAAAGAGGATTTATGCGCACGAGAGCGAAGCGGGCGCGACGGCCGAGCCTTGCGTTTATATTTTTGATTACGATCGCACGTCATCGAAGTGGAACAGGTCGAGCGTTTATGTAGGGCAGCCCGCACCGGCGGCTCCGTTGGATCCGGAGAAACGGGACGCATTAAAAGACTTCCGCCCAGGATCTGCCGGGACCGGTTTGCAGATGGCCGTTCGCGATATGGATCACGACGGGGACATCGACATTGTCGCTCCTGGCAAATCCGGTTTGTATTGGTTTGAGAACTTGCTGATCAAGCGATAGCAACTTGGCAGTAGGCTATTTCACGGCAACCGAGTCGCGGATTTTTTCGAGAAGCTTCTTGGTTGCTTTGATGCCCTCATCGGGACTGAGCTTAGAACCTTCGTACTCGATCCCGACCCAACCTCGATACCCTGCATCCAAAACGATCTTCATCATCTTGGCAAAGTCGATCTTGGTTTCATTTCCGTTGGCATCAAAGTCATAACTCTTGGCAGAGACGGCCTTGGCCAAGGGCATCAAATCCGTGACGCCTTGATACCGATCGTATTCGTAGAAATTCCCGAAGTCGGGTAAGGTGCCGCAGTTGTCCATGCCTGTGGCGCGAATGGTTTCGGCCAACCATTTTCCGTTGGAGCTTAGTCCACCATGGTTCTCGACAATGACATTGATGCCAAGGGGCTTGGCATACTCACTTAGACGTCGCAGTCCATCGGCAGCGAGCTTCGAGCCCTCTTCGTAGGGTTTATCGGTCTCGGCGTTGACTCGAATCGAGTGGCAACCAAGGTACTTTGCGGCATCGACCCATTTGTAGTGGTTTTCGACAGCGGTGGTTCGCTTGGCCGGATCGCTGTTGCCCAAACCGCCTTCGCCATCGATCATGATCAGTACGTTGGTGACACCCAGATCGGCGGTCCTTTTTTTCATTTCTTCTAGGTACTTTGCGTCCTTGGCTTTGTCCTTGAAGAATTGGTTGACGTACTCGACGGCCTCGATTCCGAATCGCTCTTTGGCGACTTTTGCAAAATCGAGGTTGTCGATTTCTTTGGCAAAGAGGGGTTTGTGGAGCGACCACTGCGCCAGCGATATCTTGAAGGGTTTACCCGCAGTGGTGTCTTGAGCACAGCTCCAGCGGGACAGACCGGTGGTAGCAAGGGTGGCCGTTGTGACAGCTAGGAATTCTCGACGGTTGGTGGATTGCATAGTGACCAGAGGTTATAAAGAGGTCTAGGGTGGGATTTGCCGCGATCGGGCTTTGATTTTATTTTGGCTGGCTATATCGGGCAAGCAATGGCGCAGCAGGAATATCAAAAACAAGCTTGTTCTATGTCCAAAAGATCTTCTCGGATACCCCCAAGCGGGCGAAGCGCTGCAGAACCCCAGTTGGAAGCCCTAGAAGTCGATTGGGACAGCGAGTCGATAATCCCGACGGAAATCGAGGAATTGCTAGCCAAAGCAGACCTTCTGCTGCAATCTTATTGGGATTCGTGGCATCGACGGCCCATCGAGCAGTATGTGGCTTGCGATTTTCGCGATGTCTGGCGTGCTTTGCATGCGGTCAAATCGCAAAACCTTGCGACTGGGAACCTGTTTTGCGAGTGGGGCTGTGGATTTGGAATCGTGACGGCGCTGGCAAGCAAGCTCGGTTGGGACTCGGTGGGTATCGAGGCCGAGGAGTTTTTGGTTGCGCAAGCTCGTTCCTTTTTAAGAGCTGAGGGGATCTGTGCAGAAATCTGGCATGGAAACTTCTTGCCCGAAGGTGCGGAGCGTTTGGCCAAACGCCAAGCCAACCACGCCTCGTTATTTCACAATATCCCGAGTGTTTACACGGACGAATCGCTGGCGGTGGATGACTTTTCGACCGTCTTTGCCTACCCTTGGCCTGGCGAAGACTATTTTCTCAAGGATGTTTTTCGCTGCTATGGTGCCGATCAAGCGATCTTGGTGATCTTTCTGGGACCTTACGAATTAGAAATCTATCGCAAGGTTTTCCGTTAACGTGATCGTTATTATTGTGAGATCACCGTGTGGTGGTTCGTAGGACTTGAGCCAGTAGAGGTAGCAGTTGTTTCTTACGGCTGACCACATTGGGCAATTCGTAGAGTCCTCGATCCAGGCATGGGTAGTTGATTTCGTCCCATGCGTCCGATTCGCGCGATAACAGCAGCAGTGAACCGTTGCTAACGACATCGGTCACCAGCAAAGCTGAGAACTGCAGACGTTGTTTGTTAGCAAGTTCTTCGAGGGCTTTGCGAAGGTCCTCTTTTCGATCCCAGAACAGATCAAAGCCTGTTTCTTCGATTTGGGAAATCGAGAATCGAATGCCATGCTCGGTAAATTCTTTGCAATCCTCTCGGACGACTTCGGCAGGAGCGCAATTGCGAAGAGCCGAGCCGATTTCGAAAAATTCTCTGGCGTATTGTTCGAGGTCCACTTGGCAAAGTTTCTCGAGCCAAGAGAGCACATCGCGATCGATTTGGGTGGTGGTTGGTGAGCGCAAGAAGAGGGTATCGGAGATGATCCCTGAGGCCATGCACAAGGCGATACCGGGTGTGGGGTCGATTCCGGCGGCTCGAAATTGCCGAGCCACGAGGGTGCATGTCGATCCTACAGGTTCGTTGATGAAACGGATTGGCTGAGTTGACTTGAGCGACCCACCGATGCGGTGGTGATCGAGGACTTCGAGAATATCAGCATCTTCTGCTCCGTTGACGGCTTGAGAGAGTTCGTTGTGGTCTACCAGTACCAGTTTTGGCTTGGGTGGATTGACCAGATCGGATTTGCTGACGACACCTACGAGCAATCCGGCGTCATTGACCACTGGCAGCATTGATTGACGGATTCGATCGGTTTTCGTTCTGGCTTCGTCGATGGGTTGTTTTGCCGATAGGGTGATGAAATCTTCATCGATAGCCGAGTCGATGAATTGAGAGGATTTGACTCTCATGGTTGTGGTGGCCGTATCGTAGGGGCTTTGCAAAACAGCGACGTTTCGGGACTTGGCAAGCTCGACGAGTCCATCGGAGAGAGCGTAGCCGCCGGTGATGATAATGGCTCGCACACCATGTTCGATGGCTGGCAATTGGATGGTTGGTCGATCACCGCACACGACCATGAGTCGTTCGGCTGGGAAGCGTTGCATGCGTTCGGTAAATCCGCCTGCGCTCATGGCGCCGACCATTACTAGGAGTTCATCGAGTTGCTCGGGCTGGATTGCATGTTGGAATGAGCCACCGAGTATTTCGCGTACTTTTCCCAAACTGGTTCGGACCGTCCGGGTCTTCAGCGGATCTGCATCATCGCGGAAGATTAGATCCATCAGTTGCAAGAGGCTTAGGACTCCGACGACTTTGCGGTCTTGGTCGATGATAGGCAACGCGCGTACGTCGTGCTCTTTCATCCTTTGATAGACTTCGTAGAAAACTTCGCCGCGTTTGGCCGTTACGGGTTCTCGGGTGCACAGGCCCAGGACTTCGGGGCGGACATCCATAACGATTCGAGGTGCGGCGACTTTAGCTCGTTTTAAAACGTACTCGGTCCGTTGGTTGGGAGTTCCGCAGCAGGCGGCGATCGCGTCGGGGCGATGTGTTTTCTGCAAAAGATCTGCGTAGGCGATCGCTGAGCAAATCGCGTCGGTATCCGGATTGCGATGTCCAAAAACCAGCGTGCTCATAAAATCTTTTTCCGGTTATTTTTGCGAGAAAACAGTTTGATTGGTCAGATCTTTGATCGGCTCGCAACCTCGATCTGAGGTTCGAATTCTTTGGTGTATCGCGAACCTTGGGAAAGTCTAACAGATCTAATCAGTTCCAAGCAGGGATAATTTTGACGCACGGGGGGATCCCTCAAGCCTACTTGCAAACTTGAGCATCCCAGGCAACCATTGGCTGTGCTAGGCAAGGCGCGTCGTTTGTTCAGACGTGCTCTACACATTTAACGATGGATTTAACATGATTGAAATTCAGCTTCCCGATGGAACCGTGGTTTCCCATCCGGACGATGCGACCCCTCTTTCGGTCGCCAATGCGATTGGTTCTCGGCTCGCCAAAGCGGTCATCGCAGCACAAGTTGGGACTGTGGTGATCGATGCCAACCGCCCCTTGAAATCTTTTTCAAACGGCTCGCCAATTCCATTGCGGTTGCTGACTGAAAGGGATCCTGAATCCCTCGATGTGCTCAGGCACTCAAGTGCTCACATCATGGCTAGGGCGGTGATGCGATTGTTTCCGGACGTCTCGTTGGCCTTTGGTCCGACCATCTCCAACGGCTTTTATTACGACTTCCACATGCCGCATAAGCTGACCGAAGAAGACTTCGGAAAGATCGAGCAGGAGATGGCATCGATCATCGCCAAGTCTGAGCCATTCGAACAGTTCTCACTTGATCGCAATCAGGCGGTCTTGCTATGCCAGGACATGAAGCAAGAGCTCAAGGTCGAGCACATCCAAAGTGGGCTAGCCAATCATTCCGAGCTTGGTTTTTACCGTCAGGGTGAGTTTGTCGATCTGTGTCGTGGTCCGCACATTCCCGACGCAGGTCGAGTCAAGGCGTTCAAGATCATGAGCGTAGCGGGTTCGCACTGGAAGGGGAACATGTCCGGCCCACAGCTTCAGCGACTCTATGGCACTGCATGGTTTGATAAAAAGGACTTGCAGTCTCATCTGGACCAGCTTGAAGAGGCCAAGAAGCGGGACCACCGGGTCCTTGGTAGGAAGTTGGGTCTTTACCAAATCACCCCAGATGTTGGCCAAGGCATGTGTTTGTGGATGCCCAAGGGAGCACGAGTAAGAAGTTTGCTTGAAGACTTCTTGCGGCGAGAGATGCTCAAGCGCGGTTACGAACCTGTCTATAGCCCACACCTAGGTCGTGTCGAGCTTTACGAAACCAGCGGTCACTTTCCCTATTACCGCGACAGCCAGTTTCCACCGTTGTTTGTTCATGATGCAGGGGCACTGGTCGACGCGTGGGCCAGACGCCTGGGTGAAGACCAAGACTTTGGTCCCCAGCAAGAAACAATGTTTCTCCAAGCCGCTGAGGTTTTAGGGTTTGATGCTGCAGTTTATACCAAGGCTCAAAGCAAAGAGGCCAAGATCGCTGCGCTGAACGAGTGGCAAAGAAACCACGAACGGTTCTTGGTCAAACCGATGAACTGCCCGCACCATGCGCAAATCTTCAAGGCGCAACCGCGATCCTATCGCGATCTACCGCTGAGGCTCTTTGAGTTTGGCACTGTGTATCGTTACGAACAAACCGGCGAACTCAACGGAATGCTGCGTGTGCGTGGATTAACCCAAGACGATGCGCACATCTTCTGCACTGCAGACCAAGTCGAAGAGGAGTTTCGCAACACCATCGAGCTGACTCGATTCGTGCTAGAATCGGTCGGTTTACAGGACTATCGTGTTCAGTTGTCTTTGCGGGACCCAAAGAGCGACAAATATGTCGGCAGCGAAGAGAATTGGCAAAAGGCCGAAGCCGCCTTGCGAAAGGTGCTTGAAGAATCAGGATTGAACTTCAACACTGCCGAAGGAGAAGCGGCGTTTTATGGTCCGAAAGCGGACTTCATGGTCCGCGACTGCATCGGTCGTCATTGGCAGCTAGGAACCGTTCAGCTGGATTATAACTTGCCTGAACGCTTCCAATTGGAGTACACCGGAGCGGACAACAAGTCCCACCGGCCGGTGATGATCCACCGAGCTCCGTTTGGATCGATGGAGCGGTTCGTCGGGATGCTTATCGAGCATTTCGCAGGAGCCTTCCCGATGTGGCTGGCACCCGAACAGATTCGGATTTGCCCCTTGAGTGAAAAAACTAACGATTATGCGGGTGAGCTTGAGAAACGTTTCATCGAAGCGGGCTTCCGCGTGACCACGGATTTGCGTGGAGCGAAGGTTCAGGCCAAAATTAGGGACGCTCAGTTGGATCTGATCCCTTACATGGCCGTCGTGGGACCCAAAGAAGCCGAAACCAGGTCGATCGCACTTCGCGATCGGATCTCTGGCGAACTGGGGACCAAACCGCTCGAAGAAGTTTTTGAAATGCTTAGCCAAGAGGTCGCCTCGCGGCAGATCCGGCAAGTTGCTGAGCGGAAGTTCACCGAGCCACCTGCGGCGACTGAAACATCGAGCCACGAATACTAACGAATATCATGAGCACCGATCCGAAGCCAGCGGCGCGTCGCGCCGACAAGATCCTCGCCGAAGAGTTCTTCCTTGCTCGCTCGAAGATCCTTGATCTTGCCGCAACGCTGGATCGACTAGAGCGTGGACAAGGGTCCGTCGATGAGCTTCAGCAGCGATTGCTTCTGCAGCAGGGGATGGAAATCCTGCTCGATGATCAATCCGACAAAGCCAGACGGGTCCAATTGCTCATGAGCCGCCCCTACGACCCCGATTGGCGAAAGAATTATGGACTACATTGATCCGCATATCCACATGGTCTCTCGGACCACCGATGACTATGAGACTTTAGCTCGTATGGGTTGCATCGCGATGAGTGAGCCGGCCTTCTGGGCAGGGTTCGACCGGGGCAGTGTCGAGAGCTTCCGAGACTACTTTCGCCAACTGACCGAGTTCGAGCCCAAGCGAGCCGCCCAGTTTGGGATCCAGCACTACACGTGGTTATGCATCAATGCCAAAGAAGCGGAAAATGTTTCGCTCTCCCGCGAAGTCATCGCGATGATCCCGGAATTTCTCAGCGCTAGCAACGTCCTTGGCATCGGGGAAATCGGACTCAATAAAAACACCAAGAATGAATCGACCATCTTTCTAGAACATGTCGACCTAGCGGTCCGGTATGGCCAGCAGATTCTCATCCATACACCTCACTTGGAGGACAAATACCAAGGGACCAAGATGATTGTCGATATGCTCGTCCACGACACGCGAGTCGACCGCTCGAGAGTCCTGGTCGACCATGTCGAGGAACATACGATTCAAGAAGTCCTCGACCAAGGGTTTTGGGCAGGAATGACCCTGTATCCGGTTACCAAATGCACACCGGCACGGGCAGCCGACATGATCGAGAGATTCGGTCCGGAGCGCCTGATGGCCAACTCAGCCGGCGACTGGGGGCCGAGCAAACCTACGGCGATTCCGGATCTGATCATGGAGCTCAAGCGCCGTGGACACTCTCGCCAGCTCATCAGGAAAATCGTTTACGAAAATCCCTGCGAGTTCTTTTCTCAAAGCAAGAACTTCAAGGCCCCGTCGGCTTTGTCATGAACTTGATGCAGGCAGGTTTTTCCGTAGAAATCGAATGACCCGTGGGCTTTAAAAAGCCTGTGGCTCGATCGATAGCAAACGAATGAATCGTGTTGCTGTCTTGATTTTCGGCCAGCAGGAACTGACCCGCTGGATCCAGACGGAAGTTCCTGGGAGTTTTGCCTAAGGTCGAGAAATTCTCAATTCTCGTTGCCGCTCCGGTCTGCGGACTGATCGCAAAAAGAGCGATGGTGTCATGACCACGGTTAGATCCATACACGAAGCGACCCGATGGATGCACCAGAACTTCGGCTGTCGACCAACCGCCTTGGAGCGGTTCTTCGGCGACGGTTCGAACCGTCGCAATTTCAGTCAGCTTTCCGGTTTCGGCTTCCCAAGTAGCGCTGGTCAATGTCATGCCCATTTCATTGATAACGTAAAGGATCTTGCCATTTGGATGAAACGCAATGTGTCGAGGGCCAGATCCACCGGAGAGTTTTAGAAAGGGGTTGGGCCCCGGGACTAGTTTCTTGTTCTGAGCATCCAACTGGTAAACCAGAACTTGATCCAAGCCTAGGTCAGCCACCAAAACCCAGCGGTCGGTCGGGTCGACCATCGAGCAGTGAGCATGAGGGCCTTGCTGACGTGCGTTGTTGGGACCGGATCCTCGATGCTCCATGGTTGAACTTTCCGGTTCCAAGGATCCGTTGGATTGGATGGGAAATAATGAGACCGAGCCGCTACCGTAGCTGGCAACCACTGCAAATCGGCCTTGGCCATCGAGCGTGACATGGCATGGACCATTGCCTTGCACTGGCTGGACATTAAGTAATTTCAAGTCGGGCAATTCGCCAGATTGGTAGGTGGTGCGATCAAATTGATAAGCCGCCAGGGAGGCAGCCCGCTGTTTATCGCCGATTGCTGTTTCCGTCACTACGTACAGTACATCCAGTCGTGGATGCGTCGCAAAGAAAGAGGCTTTGGCTTGGGTTGCTACCAGCTTTGGGGGGGCCATGGACCCGTCTGTGCCCAATCGACTGGCGTAGATTCCTGGTCCGTAGCCCCCAATCCAGAAGACTTGCCCAGTCCCATCGGTCTGATTGTTTTGCTGGCCATGAGCACTTGGAAAGCTATCCATTGGAAAAACCAGCGCGACCAATAGTAGCCAAACGGAACCTAACGATCTGGACATCATGAAAACCTAACTGGGGGGGGGACTCGTTGGATCGATTACTTTGCGGCTTGATTGTACCAAATCAGTGGCCTTGGACTGAAATCTGAGAATAAATGTGATTTGTTCGCTCATTTCCAGACGATTCGTCTTTGTGAGTCAAGTGCCTGAGGTCAAGCATCCCCCCGGAAGTGCTTATGCATCGTTGGTATTTCAATTCTCGAATCGGTTCTTTGGTAGCTGGATTGCTGTTGCTATCCATAGCTCTGGGTGATGTAGCATTGTGGCTACGAGCCGACCAACAGAACCTAGCGGCGAGTCTGGTTGAAGAGGTCGAGCTGGACTCCGAAGAGTCTAGGTCCGACGACCTATTTGAGCCCTGTTGCTATGAAGTTCCCCAGGTTTGCTTGCTTGAGGTTTCTCGAGCCCTGGATCGATCGGAGAGTCCCAGGCTAGGTAACGACGCTACGTTCCTAAGACCCCAGAGGCAGCGCCCACCGCCTGTTTGAATAGACCCTGGAATGTCGTAAGTTTGCGAGCTTCCTTTGCAAGCTTCGGTCTACTTCATCATCTGAGCACTGGGAAATTAGCTTTGTCCACAAACAACCTTGAGATACCGCGCGGAAATTCCGCGGGATTTGTACGTTACTTCAAACAAGACCTCGTATCTGGATTGATGGTCTTTATCATCGCTTTGCCGTTGTGCTTGGCGATCTCGCTTGCAAGTGGCTATCCGGCGATGGCAGGCATCATGACCGCTGTGATCGGAAGTTTGCTAACAACGTTTCTGAGCAACTCGGAATTGACGATCAAAGGCCCGGCTGCGGGTTTGATTGTGATCGTTTTAGGATGCATTAAGGACTTTGGAGGTAACGGATTCGCCGATGGAATTGGCCCCGGGGATATCGAAGCCTACCGAGCTGCCTTGGCAGTGGGAGTCGCTGCAGCGGTGCTTCAAGTTCTCTTTGGTCTTTTCAAAGCCGGGATCCTGAGTGAGTTTTTTCCCAAGTCGGCCATCCATGGGATGCTTTCGGCGATCGGTGTGATCATCATTGCAAAGCAGATTCCCAATGCACTTGGGGTGTCGACGGACAAACAAGAGCCACTGGAACTGTTAGCCGAGATTCCGCACTTTATTTCGGAAGCCAATCCCGCGATTGCTTCGATTGGGATTCTGAGCGTTGGACTTCTTGCCCTTTGGCCGACGATCAAGCAGAAGCTCAAAGCGATTTCGGTAGTCCCTCCACAACTGGTGGTCTTGGTCGTCGCTGTGCTGATCGGCCTGTATTTGAATCTGCTGGAGAATCATCAATACAAGCTGCTGGGTCACACTTACTCGTTAGGGGACAAGTATTTGGTGCCGCTACCGTCAAAGATGTTTGGGATTCTCGATCAGATCACCTTGCCGAATTTCGGTGTGTTGCAGCAGTGGATCGCGTGGAAGTGGATCTTGATGTTCTTCATCATCGGAACTTTGGAATCGATTTTAAGTGCCAAGGCCATCGATTCGATTGATCCGTGGAAGCGTAAAACCGACATGAACCGTGATGTGCTGGCAGTAGGCTGTGCGAACCTTTGCGCGTCGATGGTGGGTGGTCTGCCGATGATTTCGGAAATTGTGCGAAGCAAGGCGAACATCGACAATGGTGCGCGCACTCGTTTTGCGGACATGTGGCACGGCATCTTCCTCTTGGTGTGCGTTGCCTTGCTCCCAGCAACGCTTCACTTGATTCCAAAATCCGCTTTGGCCGCGATGCTTATTTATACCGGATTCCGATTAGCCCATCCAAGCGAATTTTCGCACATGTATCAAGTTGGACGAGAGCAGTTGGTCATCTTTGTGACCACTTTGGTAGTGACCCTTGCGACCGATCTATTGATTGGTGTGGCCGCAGGGATTGGGATGAAGTTCTTGATACACTTGGTCAATGGAGTTCCGATCAAATCTTTTTTCAAGGCTTATTTGGATATCGAGCCGGTTTCGCAGGACACCGTCAAAATCCGAGCCAGTGAGTCCGCGGTATTTAGCAATTGGATTCCCTTCAAACGTCAAATCGAGCACATCGGTTTGGTGCAACGCAAGAGCCTGATTATCGACGTGTCGGATGCCAAGCTGATCGATCACACGGTCATGGAGAAGCTTCACGAGACGCAGGCTGAAATGCAGGCCGAGGGTTTAAAGTTTGACATCGTCGGGCTAGATCAACACCAAGCTTTATCCGGACACGCCGAAGCGGCGCGAAAACGAGGATTGGCTCGCTTGCGCCGCATCACCGTCGTGGCAGAACCTGCCTGCGAAGAACTGCTTCAGCGCGAGTGTTTAGCTCGCGGAGCTAGCGGGTTTACCGTCACTCCATCGCGAGGGGTCGGTCGGCACAACGTCCACGATGGGACTTGGGAGACCACCACCGGCATCCGACTTGAAACAATCGTTCCGTTCCAAGTCAGCGAAGGATTATTGAGGTATTTGCGCGAAGAAGTGATGAACAAGTACCACGCGACTGTTTCGGTGGAAACGATTGAGGTACTCTTGCCCGATCAATTCCTTCAAGCCGACACCACCGAGAGCGCTCTGGTGCATCATGGCTGAACGTATTCCTGGAGAGTCAGTTCCCGTTTGGGAACGACTCGACTTTGATATCCCGCCGGTGTGACGACCTCGACAGGTTGCTCAAGCACCGGCTGAATCATGGATTCATCCATCGGTAAGATCACTTCGGGATAACCGTCTTGGGGCTGGCCAGGTACACCTGGTTGGCATGGAGGGCAGTAAGCCCCTTGGCCATCAAAGCCATAGATGTCAGATCGGATTGGCCCTGGATCGATCCAGATATTTTCGGCGTCGACCCGGATGGTACCTAGATCCTGGTCCAAGTTCCTTCGTTGGGCTTCGTAAAAGACCCACACGCCCAGGAACGTGTTTTGTGCATTGAGCAAGTCCTGCAGAGCAGAGATGCTATCGCGAGCGGCGGTAGGTCCGGAGGCTTGGTTCAAGCTTTCACGGATCTGTCGCAAGTCTTCGTTGATCGTGATCTGTTGCGCTGCGATCCGCACCGCGTAACGCTGCAGTTCAAAGTTGTATTGGTTGTAGCGAATATTTCGCAGCTGAGATCTTAGGGTTTGCCATATTCCGTCTTCGAATCGGTAGTAGTTTCGTTTGGCCTGTTGGTATTCGATCAGCACTTGCCGGTACTGATTCCGTTCATTCATCCGGGTCAGAGCCGTGTCCCATTGGAAACCTGCTCGCAAGCGTCCGTTGGTAGCTCGAAGATTGTTAACATCCGAGTCGCCAATGTTCCCATTGAAAACAATGTCTAGCGAGCTTTCCAGGTTGTCTGCGACCACTTCGATCGACCGCCAGGAATCGACTAGTTGTGCCCGAGCGTTCATCCAATCCAACCGCTGCTGCTGGGCGATCTGCACGGCTTCTTCGGGTTGCAAATCGACCTCGGGCAAGTTCACGCTTTCGACTCTGGCCCGAGCTTGCAAAACCTGTAGTGCCAAAACGTCTTCGGCGAACTCGGCCAAAAGCGATTGGCTGGGCAAGATCACTTCGTCCCGCAAGGCCTTGAATTGCTCTTTGCCATCGTTTCCTGTACTGGTTTGAGCCTTCCGCGAATCGGATTGCAGTTTTTCAATCCGCTTTGCGCGAGCCTGAAAACGCTTCTCCAAGTCGTCGACGTCTTTGCTGAGTTTATCCGTTAGAGACTCGAGTTCCGTCGGGTCGATCAGCGCCGCATCGAGTGTTTCTATTGGCAGCAAGTTGCAGATCATCGAACGTTCCTGATCGTAGATCTTGCGCAATCGCTTGAGCTCGGCAATCCGCTGAGGCAATACCTGCTTTAGCTTTTCAATGTCCTCGCGGACCTGAGGAAAGTCTTTTGACAAGAGCGTTTTTCGAACATCTTCGATGGTACCAACGCCTCGTTCGATGCGCTCGATGGCTTGGCTCGTTTCAGGTCCACGCCCCAAGGATCTCTCTTTTTTGCCGGTGGCCGCATCGGTTTGAATCGGACTTTGTTCAAGAAGCTTGGTGTTGTCGTTTCCAATCTCGTCACGCAGATCGGCCACTTTGTTACGGCGATCCTTCAGCTCGGTGCTGATCAGATTAAACTGATCGAGAATGGGGTCTTTGACCTCGATGCAGATGTAAGGGGGTAGTCCAAGCGTTCCTTTAAAATTATCGAGGGTTTGCTCGTAGTTAAATTTCTGCTGCAGCAAACTTGCTTGCGCCGAAATCAAAGCTTGGCGAGCTTGTGCTACCTGCAATTGCTGACTCGGGATCGTGTCTTGAGTTGCCGGTATGATCGTCAACTGTTCACGCAGTGTGTCTTCAAATCGAGCTAGGTTGTCTCTAAGCCGGGCGACGTTCTCCTCAGCATTTCGAATCTGAAGTTGGTTTTGGACCAAGCCCAGAAAGCCTCCGACTTGAGGGACCGCTCCACCGCCCCCAAATCCAGCTCCTCCACCGGCGTTGTTCTGGACGTTTCCAACGGTGCCGAATCCACCACCCAAACCGGTGAATCCCTGCAAGCCTGCGCCACCAAAAAGTCCCCCACGACGCGTCGGACCAGCCTCGGCTTGACGACCCACGGTGACCGTCGTGTAAAAACCTGTTCGATATCGTTCGAACGCGCGAACATTGTACAGCAGTGTCCGTTCCGCGAGCGTCAATCGCTCCAAGATCACATCACGGCCCGCACCCCGCAAGAGAGGTTGAACAAAACTAAAGTCAACCAGCGAATTGGTTCCTAGCGTGGTAGGTCCGGAAAGTTGCCAAGTCAGATTGTTGGCAAACCCAACGATCAGATCCGCACCGGTTGTGAATTGTCGACGAAGAGCCAGTCCGCGAGGTCCGCGGGAGAACAGACTATTGGATACCGTCGAGCTGGAATTGGCACCCGGGTATTGTCGCAAAGCACCATCAGCGGTGTAAATCGATCCGTATCCAGCAAACAGCTGGTTGCTCAAAAGAAATCGTTCTGTACTGACATCCAGTGCTGACAGGTACAGCGTCTCTATCTCTGCTTGATAGTTGGTGTTGTGAAGCGTTGCCACACGAACCGCCGTATCGGCATCAAGTACCAACACTCCACGTTCATCCAATGGCAAGTACTGCCACCAAACGGGATTCTCCGCTGTGTTGGTTCGACCATTCACATCCCACAAAGGATAGTGCTTCTTGCCATTGACCACCTTCATGTACGCTGCGGCAACCGAATCGTCTTCAGGCATCGGCGGACGATCTGGGTTGAAAGGATCAAACATCCGGGAAGCTCGGTTGACCTGCACGTCCGGGATCGCTGGCATAGCCGAATCGCACACCTTCTCGTCGATCAAACTACGGACTTCCTCGTCCGCCTTGGTCCGGTAGTGGGCTCGATTGCATCCGGTCATTGACACCGGAACCCAGGAAAACACAATGGCCGAGATGCAAGCATTTCGGATGATGTTTCTGATTCGATCTCGGTTTCTGTTTACGCCGCGCATGGATTACCTGCATGTTCGAGGAAAAAGCTCCCTCGTTGGATCGGCGCATGCAGGTAAATGGGATAAGTCAGAATGTGCGGATCTGGTAAGATTTTCCGACTAAGGGGACTTTTCAGTCGCAGGGCTTGAAATGATAGCAATCACTATTGAACTTGGAGCACTCGGCTGTAGAGGGTCGTACCGTTCGCGACGATCAAGGTGTTGTGATTGGGCCCTGCGAGGATGCAGGTGGTGAGGGGTTGGTCTTTGTTGGGTTTAGGCAGCAGACCACAGGGCCGACCGGTGGGATCAAAAATCTGCACACCCAGTTCGCTGGTCACGTAATACCTCCCCTTTTTATCCACCGCCATCCCGTCTCCTTTGGAGGCAGCGACATAAGGTGGAGGCTCATTGAATTTGAATTCGCCTTTAGGGTCGATAGGCAAACGCATTGGCATGACCGGCATTTTCGCATCGAGTTCTCCGGCGGGGTTGATTCGGAACATCCAGGTCGAATCGCCAGCGTAGTCGGAAACGGCCAAGGTTCCGCCATCGTTCGATAGAGCGATGCCGTTGGGTTTGCTGATCCCGCTGTCTGCTACCGACGTCTTTCCGGTGTTGGGGTCGACTCTCACGACTTGCCCGGCTGCTGTATCGGTAAAGAGAATATGCCCTTGGCCAGTGACGGCTAAGTCATTGGGCTTGACGTCTTGGGCGATGGTTTTGACTTCTTTGGATACTAGGTCGATGGAAATGATACGGCTTTTGGCACCTTGGCAGCCGATCAATTGTTTTCCATCTGGTGAAAACTCTAATCCACTTACCGACTCTTTACAGATCTCGGTTCTGGTGCCATCGGTGGCGCTGATTTTATAGACGGCAGGTGCCTTCATATCGCTGAAATAGATATTGCCTTGGGCATCGCTGCACAGAGCATCGGCAAATCCGAGGTTGTCGGCAACAACTTTCCAAGACTCACCAGGAACAAGCAGATTCAGCAGCGTCAAATCTCCTCCAAGGTCACCGCGTGTATCGAAAACCGGGGTATGGGTTTCAGTGCGCCAAAGCCACTGGATCGCCTCTGGAAACAGGGAGCTACCGTACTCGTCGTTGTGCGCGTAGCCTTGGGTCCAGTCAAAGCGTAGATCGTAGCCCATGTATTTTAGGGCTGATGCCATCAACTGGTTGGACCATGGCCATGAACCGAAGGGGTTGTCGATATCCCCGCTGGTATCCGACATGTAGACGCGGATCGGTTTGGGCTCGGTTTTGCGCACCCAAGACGGATACACGTTCCCCCCTCGCAGATTGGTGAAGCTTCCAACGGTCGAGTAGACCTTACGGAACGAGTCTGGTCGTTCCCATGCGACGGTAAAAGCGCAAATGGCTCCGGAGCTTGAACCGGCAATGGCTCGCAAGTTCGGGTCATCGGAAATGCGATAGCGTTTCTTGACTTCAGGGATAATTTCTTCGTGGAGAAATCGGGCGTATCGGTCTCCGAGGCTATCGTATTCATAGCTTCGATTCGAGAATCGATTGTTGTTAAGCGGTTGAGATTTGTCGTGTCCAGGGTTCAGAAAGATAGCGATCGTAGGAGGCATATCACCGCGGGCGATCAGGTTATCAAAGACGATCGGAACGCGCCAGCGACCGTTGATATTTTGCATTCGCTCGCCGTCTTGAAAAACCATCAAGGCAGCCGGTTGGTTTTCGTTGTACTGGGCCGGGACATAGATCCACCAATCCCGAGTCGTGCCTGGGAAAACAGTGGATTCCCAAGCTTCCATTTTCTCGACTTTGCCATGTGGAACATCGTCTCGGGCGATGGCATCGGGATGAGGTTCCCATTTCGGTTTGGTTTCGACGATGGGAATATTGGTCGATTCGGAGTCTTGCGCCCAGAGCCATCGAAGCGCGTTGGGAAGGTCTTCTCCAGCGTATTTGCCGCTATGGCCACCTTCGGTCATCACAAGTTTGTAGTTGTATCCTGCAAACTGCAAGGCGGCTGCCATGTCTTGGTTACCAAGGGGCCAATCCCCATGCAAATTATTCAAGTCTTCTTTGCCTTCCTGCAAATAGACCTTAATCGCTTTTGGCGATTGTTTTGTTTTTCGAATCAGGCCCGGATAAGCCCATCCGCCACGGATATTGGTGAAGCTACCGATATGGCTGAGGACTTTCCCGAATTGATCAGGCCGCTGCCATGCGACCGTAAATGCGCAGATGCCGCTTGAGGAGATCCCGCAAACCGCTCGATCAGAGGGGTCCTTTGAAATGTTGAGATCCTTAAGAACGACCGGCAGAAACTCATCGACGAGGAATTTGCTATATCGGTCCCCGAGGGAATCGTATTCGAAGGAACGGTTGCTGCGGTCAGAGCTGCCTGGGTTGCTAGCCGCGATCGAACCTGGGTTAACAAACACAGCCACTGTCACTGGCATTTGTTTTTGGTGGATCAAGTTATCCAAAACGATCGGCGCTCGGAACGCCCCGTCGGCTTGGGCATATCCAGATCCATCCATAAAGACCATCAGACTCGCAGGTTCTGAGGGGTTGTACTGGGCCGGAATATAGAGGCTATAAGCTCGCGAGGTACCTGGATAGGTTGCACTCTGGGTCCATTGGCCTTTGGTGATTTTTCCGCTAGGCACTCCCGGTTGCGCGACGCGATCAGGGTTCTCTTGTGCATTTAAGCTCCAACCAGCCAGCAACCATAAAACTAGGCACAGCGCAAGCCATGATGGTTTCAGCGCTAAGGCTCGTGCTCTGAAGACCGGCATCCGCAAATAAGCCACACTGGAGGATCGCTTCGTCATTTTCTCATACAATTCGCAAGAAGGGGCACAATGGGCAGGTCGACCATTATAACCCAATCGCGTTGAGAATATCTGACGTGATGGACCGCCGCGCCAACAAATTAGCCCGTGGTTTCAAAGCGACGGTCTTGAAAGAGTTCAGCTAAATCCTCGCAAGAGATTGCGGATCCATTGACCGGTCAAATGCGAAGGCAGGCAGCGGGTCGCTTGGATATCCTCGGGACCATGAGGCCAGTCAGCGCATCGGTCTACGTATTGCTGTACCCACTGGTTTGAGTATGGATACAGCGATAATCGCTCAACCCATCGGCTAGGAATCTTGCCCACAGAGGAATGAACTGTTGCAAGAGCGGCGTAGATGGGCATCACTCCTCGAAGATCACCATGAAGTTGCGATAGATCCCTTAGGCCCTCTTCGATGCGATCTGGGTAACGAACATAACCGTAGATCGCAAGCAACGCATTGTCGACCAAATGATCTTGCCATCGATCTTTGCCACTTAGGATCTTACTTGCCTGAAGCACCGATTGATTTTGGGATTTGGCATCGATCAACGCATCGATACGGTTCTCGATCTCCTTGGATCCGGTTGCTGCTTTGAGGTCTTCAAGCAATCCCGATACGCTGGCTTGATCAGCAGTTCTTTGAAACTGTGCGATTTGGGTGGCTGTAGCCACCAGAAAACTAGCTTGCGTTACCCAACGATTTGCATAACTGATTTGCGTCGATTCCTGGATCCAGTCCAAGGCTCCATCGTGATGGCCCTGCATGATCACGCTCAAGACCAGTGCGCGCATCAGAGGATCATCTCCCAACCGAGCGCCGAATCGGTCTGGTCCCACCAACGATCCGATCCAGTACTTCGCACAAGCGATCGGCTGAAACCGCTGGTACCATCTCAAACGCTGTGTCAAGTAAGCGACAAACTGCTCGGACATTGCCTGCGAAAGCAATACGGCTTGGACCGTCACGAGCATCCCTTCGGTTCGATGGGACGGAACCAACCTTCCTGGATCGACTGGCTGAGTGCTTCCAAAGATCCGCTTGCGGGCCGAGGAACTGAGCCTTGCAAAGCTTTCCCCAAGAGCGCATCCGATCAATGCACCTTCGATCGATTCTTGTCTCCGCACAGCCGGAATGATCGTTGACCACGCGTAAGGTCGAGACCATGAAATTCTATCGGGATTACTCACAGGCTTATCGGCGTAAATCTCTAGCATGGGAAAGACCTCCGGCCTTGCGCCAAGCCCGACCGATGGTCGATATTCCAATGTGGTCGACATAAAAAGTCTTTTCTCGCCCGCTTAAGTCAATCCATTCAACTCCGGTGGCTTGGTCATCGGAAATATTTCTGCAAGACTACAACTTGGGTAGGGGTTCCTTGAAATCCTCGGAGGGGATTTTCGCATTTACCGTAATAAATGGTACAATCTCCATGAAGATTCTCGTTTTAGAGTACTAATCCACAAGGTTCCAGCGATGTTCTCATCTAGCAATCGAAGGCTTTTTCTAACGCGTGCCGCGATCGCAAGCGGTCTGGGCTCAGGGCTGATCGGGCGAACCCTCGCCTGGGAGCCCCCTACTGCCTCGGCGACCAAGGGTCCCTTCTATCCAATCCCAGAGATTTCTAAGCAGAAGTATTACGACACGGACCTAACGCGGCTCGATGCCCAAAGCCCAATCGCCCAAGGTCAGCAGATCCTCGTGCGCGGCGTGGTCGTCGACATGGATGAAAAACCCTTGGATCAAGTCATCGTCGAGGTCTGGCAAGCTTGTGATACCGGACGATACAACCACCCCCAAGACAAGAACGACCGGCCCATCGATCCAAACTTCCAATACTGGGCACGTATCCTAACTGGTCCCGATGGTGCGTTTTCGTTTCGCACCATCCAACCGGGCAAATACCCAGGTCGTACACCCCATATCCACTACCGACTTGTCGCCCCGAACCGCCCCGAATTGGTGACCCAAATGTACTTTGAGTCCCAATCGGAATTCAATCTCAAGGATGGTATCTACATGGACCTTAAGCCCCAGCAGCGCAAGGCGGTGACTGTCGGCTTTGAAAACAAACCCATTGGACCTGAGCCCAAAGACGCCTCGGGCCAACCGGTCGAGAAACTTCCTACAGGACACTTCCGTGTGGTCCTGGGTCCCAAAAGCGACGCCAAAGCGACCCAACCGATGTAACCACGCTCAGCCGAAAGGGTAAACCCCAATCGTCAAGGAAACTCCAAAGTTGATCTTCTGGTATCGACATCGGCTTGATCTAGGGACAAGTTGACTAACAGCTAATGACTAACAGCTAATGACAGGGCGGCTGGCTAGAAAGCTGCACCAATGCTTCTCGTGTTCTCTGAGCCATTGCAGGATCGAGGATCAGATAACGATGCTTGCCCTGTGGGTCTTGTTCAAAGAGGCTCAGCGCATCGTCGGTTATCGTGACTTTACCCGGTTTACTGATTTGAAAATACCCTCGATCCGGACGCACAGCGGCTAAGACGCTTGTCAGGTCCCATGTGGGACGATCGTGTGGAGGTGGAATGTAGGCGATGTAAGCCTCCGCAACTGGGTGGTGGGGCACATAGCGGTAGTCTTTCAAAATACTTTGGTGAGGATAGGTCAAATTCAGCCCGATCTCGAATCCGCTCCAGAGAATAGGTACATCGCACAACTCAACGAGCTTTTTAATCGATGCGACATCTTCGGCGACGTTGTACTCTCGGTGATCGACCAACTGACCTTTGTCATTAGGGATCTTGGTGAAGGCCCCGGCCATGATAGAAACGAGCCTGACCTTTTTGGCGAACAATTCGCGTCCAGGCAAGGGATGCACAGCATCGGCCGGAGATACCAGCAAGTTCGCTAGGTTCGTCGAAAAACCAACTTGGACCACCACAACCGAAGCATCCTCAGCGGCCGCTAAAGTTCGACGAAGTACTTCGACGGCCGTCGGAGCATCGTTGCCCGAAAGCAGGTTATGATCGAAGCGTAATTTGCCATTATCGGTGATCTTTGCGACTTGATTGTATTTCCCAGCATCGGTGGTTTTGCCTGAGTTGCGGCAAACTCCGATCGGGATGTTGCCCCTTCGGTAAAACGTATTTACACAGTCGACAAAGGGGGCCGCAAGCTCATGGTCTTTGGTGATCGTTACTGCCAGCAATTGGCATTCACCTCGTGACTCCAAGGAGTGGATCATCGCTAGAGCCAACGCGTCGTCGCAGTCGTTGCCCATGTCGGTGTCGAAAATGAGCTTGGCCGGCACATCCTGCCCAAAACCGTTGGATTGGATGCCCATAACGACCAGGCAAACCCAAATGAAGCAATGAACAAAAAGGAAGCTTGCTGATGCAAATCGGTGTTTCATAAATGGATGGGTTTGAAAGAAACTGCATGGGTCAAGTGGTCCACGATTGTAACCCAGATAGAGTCCTGGCCGAAGGATTTTCCGGGGTATAGATCGCAAAGATATTGCAAAACCGATTGAGAAGACCTAGGGTGCAACGTATCCTAATACGAGCGTATTGGCTTATCGACTTGCAATTTTTTGACGACTTTTTGGGGTGCCTCATCCATGTTCCAACTCCCTAACAACACGGCCAGGCGACGAATGGACACAACAGCCCGATGGCCAGCGGTGTACCTAGCCTTTGCATGGCTGGTGTTTCTTTCATGCGACCTACGCGCTCAAGAAAAATATCTTCAATGGGCTGACAACACAGGTCGGTTTAAAGTCGATGCCCAGTTTGTACGCATCGAAGGGGAACAAGTTGTCTTAAAACGGCTAGACGGTCGAGAGATCAAAATCCCCTTCGACCGACTTAGCCCTGAAAGTTTGGAGTTAGCGAAATCCAAAGGTGGGATGTCCAGTCCGAAAACGACGAGTCCCAGGAACTCAAGCCCCAGCCCTAGCCCTAGCCCCGGTTCAAGCAGTCCAGGGAAATCCAATTCGGACCCTAAGGCGAATGATGGTCCCGATGCGGCCATTTCATCGGCGAGTCATCCTGTGACAAAGTTTCAGGACAACATGGATCCAAAAGAGTTCGTCGATTTGATCTATCAGCAAACATCCAAGGACAACTACATCGTCCTCTGGGATGCGATGCCCGCCTCCAAACAAAAACAACTCGAGGAACTCATGGTGGCTTTTGCCAGCAAGCTGGATTCCCGAAGCTTTGACATGCTCCGTAGAACTCGAACTTCAATCATCGATATTTTGCGCAAGCAGCAGAAGTTCATCTTAAACAGCTCCGTACTGCAAATCCCGAGCGACTTGGTCACACAGATCGAGCCCAGTTATCCCGGGATGGTTGATTTCGCCGACAATTTAGTCTCCAAAGATCTCTTCGATGGCAAGCGGATGCAAAAAGGGGATATGCGAGGACTGCTTGATGGATACACGACCAAGCTTTCGAAGTCAGCCGAGAAGATGATTCTTGCCTTACCGAAAGACAATCCGATCCGTTCTCAGTATGAACAAGCCAAGAGTCTTACGTTATCTGGGCCGAATTATCGAATCGATAAAACGTCGTCGACGACCGCGACTCTCTTGGTTGATGAAACACCCGGGGCTCCGCCTCCACCCCCTCCGATCAACTTGGTCCTAAGCGAAGGACGCTGGTTGCCAAAAGAGTTGGTCGAGAACTGGGATTCGACGATGGCACAAGCCAAAGCTGGAATTGCTACGATGAATCCGGATCAAATTCAGCAGGGACTTTCGGCAGTGCTTCTGATTGCCAACGCACCTCTGAACAATCTGAAGAATGCCAAGAGCCAAGCTGAGTTCGACAAGGTGCTCGAGGAGTTGTCGGCGCTTTTACCTCCGATGGGTCCCGGGGGATTGGGTGGCCCTCCAGGTTTAGGTGGGCCTGCAGGATTTGGCGGACCGAGATGATTGGTATGCGAGGCAATGGTTTTGGAACGCAGCCCGGAGCTCCTCCAGGGCCTGCTGGGTTCGGTGGGCCTGGGCAAGCACGTTCCTTGGGTCCAAGCGTCCTGGCTGTCTCGCACCTTGGTCCAAATGCCACTTGGGGAGATCGTTGGCTATAGCGCAAATCTAAAACACAACGACCACCTGATCTACGTGATTTGTTTCCAATACAACGGAGATGTGCTCAACCAAATCATCGAGCTGGAGAAGTGCCTAGATACGATCCAGCGCAATTGAGTACCCAATTGCAGGATCCCAGGGGCGATTCCAAGGAAGAACGATTCAAGCAGCATGAGCCGTCTGCCCGTTGTTGTCCTCTTTTCTATTGGCTGTTTTGATCTACACTACAGATCAGACTCACGTGGTTGCTTAGGGTGTCTGTGAGTCCTGCTTTTTTGTTTTGATACCTTGTTTTGTACTTCATTGGAGCGTTTGATATGAGCTTGTCTTTGGATGAAATTCGTTCGATGTGCACGAAGGCTGAATATGATTTGATTTCTGCGAGCCACTCGCCGTCGATCGAAAAGCTCTCTGTGGTTCAGCTGAAGAAGAACGCTGCCAATGCGCGAAAACTCTCGGACAAATGGCAGAAACTTTCGCGAGGGCAATCCCGCAGCGAGAGCCGAAAAACCGGAGAGCCGAACCTCGATTCAAGATCGTATGCCAAGCAACAAGCCATCCACGATGCCCTTGCAGCCTACGAAGCCCAATTGGTGAAAGCTTCGGCCACCACAACCGTGACGGCAGCGCCCAAGAGGCTGACCCCCAAGCAGCGCACGGCAAGTGCAAGGGTTTCTCGACAAGCAGCTCGCACGGAGCTCCAGGGCGTGAAGAAGACTTTGAACAAAGCTGCCAAGGCGGCTTCGCCTAAAGCGCCTGCTGCCAAAGCAACTGCGGTCAAGTCGGCAACTGCCAAGCCAGCAGCGAGCAAGTCAGCAGTCAAGACAGCTGCGACCAAGAAGACTTTGGTCAAAACGGCTGCCAAGCGAACTGCCAAACGCGCGGCCGTTGCCAGCACTGCTCCCGCTTTAGAGCCAGTCAAGAAAGTGGTCAAAACTACCGCAAAGACTGGTATCGTTGCCCCGACAGCAGCCGCCAAAGCCCAGCTTGCTGGCAAGGCCAAAGCAAACCGCGTGAAGCTCTCGAATCGCACCAGCAACATCGCCGGGCACGTATCGGGTAAAGGCAAGCGGGTTCAGGCCAAGCGTGATGCCAAGGGTCGGTAGTGACTGGACTCTTTAGCGATTCCCAAGCCACAGGATGACCGCGGCACCGACGATCATCCTGTAGATCGCAAAAGGTGCGAACCCTTTGGAACGCACCCAGCTCATAAACCAAGCGATGACCGCCAGAGCGACCAAGAAACTGGTCGCAAAGCCGATGGCTAACGTGATCCATTGGTTGGTCCCGATCTGGACCGGGCTTTTGATCACAAACTGCAAAAGCTTAAAGCCACTTGCCGCAAGCATCACGGGGATCGAAAGAAAGAAGCTGAACTCCAAGGCTGCTGTGCGCGATAGGCCCATGAGTTGTCCACCGGCAATCGTAGCCATCGAACGGCTAGTACCGGGAAAAGCGGCAGCAAGAATCTGGGCCGCTCCGATGAAGATCGCTTGTCGGATCGTCATCTGTTCGATCGCATGCGTATGAGCCTTAGGCGAAAACACGCGGTCGATCCAAAGCATCGCAATGCCGCCGATGAGCATCGCTAAACCGATCACCAGTGGCCGTTCGAGATTCTCGCCGATGAGTTCATCCATGAGATAACATGGAATCGCAGTGACAACAAAGCTAATCAGCACCAAAGCCAGTGGGTGTTGCCACCAGCGCTTCTGGGACCCATCATCCAGGTCGCTGGTTGGATTGCCTGATTGAAAGCTTGTAAGAAAAGAACGGGCAAACGAAAGTAGTCGAGGCCAAAAGTAGACCACGACCGAGAGGATTGCACCGAGTTGGATTACGACGGTGAACATTTTCCAAAACGGGTCGTCGAGTTTCATTCCCAAAAGTGCCTGGGTCAAAACGATATGAGCCGTTGAGCTGACAGGCAAAAACTCCGTTAATCCTTCAACGATACCGACGAGCAAGGCCACTAGGTAATCGGACATCTTTTCGAACAAACTTTCCCAAAGACTTTGGTTATGAACTGATGAAACTGCTGGGGCGTGCTCAAAACAAAAAACCCGGATCCTAAACTTTCGCTTAGGATCCGGGCTCGTTACCGTCAAGTTTAGCCTGTTTTGGTGAAATGGTGATTCATTTCATCCACAAGCTGGGGTTGGAGCTGCATGTCTGAAGCAGCCCGCCGGCATGCTTAAGACGCCCCACCCCTTTGGCTAGTAGAACAAGAATTCACTAATCACCTCCTTTCGAAACGAGCCAGGCAGAAGACTTCCTGGTTGCCTAGAATCGGAAGCCTGCTGCACGGATACGCACGCTACGATGCGTTTCGCAGCAACTGGTAGAATTGTAACCGAAGAGTCCCCAAAAAAACAACCGGAATCTCCCAAATCCCGATTCGCACCAATACCCAGGTCCAGGCCTTTTTCCCCAACTAGAATCCTGCGGTTTTGGGCAAGATTGATCCGATATGGCCCCCTACGTTGAACTCCACTGCAAGTCTAATTTTTCCTTCCTGGAAGGAGCTTCGCACGCCCACGAACTTGTCCAACAAGCCAAGCTCTTGGGGTATTCAGGGCTTGCAATCAGCGATCGAGATACGCTTGCTGGCATCGTCCGAGCCCACACGGCGGCCAAGGATCAGCAGTTGCGTTTTGTGGTCGGTTGCGAGCTTAACCCTATCGATGGCCCACCGGTGGTCGTTTGGCCCATCGATCGGCAAGGCTATGGCGACCTATGCCGATTGCTGAGCATCGGTCGGCTTAGGGCTCCCAAAGGATTCTCTGTATTGTCTTGGCATGACATCGCAGCGAACTCCAAGCACCTGCTAGCCGGCTTGGTTCCCCACCTGCCTGAGAGTGACTCTTCGCGCATCTTGGACCCGGATCCAAGTCAAACGGTTGACCAAGACCCTGGGACATACGATCCGTCTGCTTTGCAGATACCTCCGATCCCCAGTCAGGCTTGGTGCACCCCGGGGCATCGCTTTGACCCCAACGAACCAAAGAACTGGCTGAAGTGGATAAGCCAGTTTGGTGAATTATTTCAGGATCGAGGGTACTTGGTTTGTCATTTGCACTTGGAGTCCAACGATGCAGCGAAACTTCAAATGCTTCAGCAACTGGGCCGTCAAAGCCTAGTTCCATTGGTGGCTGCTGGCGGTTCGCTTTACCATCACCCCAAGCGAATGATACTTCAGGATTGCCTCCAAGCGATCGCAACGGGAACGACGATCGATCAAGTCGCGAAGTTTCGCCCGATGAATGCCCAGCGATCCTTGCGCACGCTTCATCAGATCGAACAGCTCTATCTCAGAGCCCCTGAGGCGATCGCCAATACGCTAGCCATCGCAGGTCGTATCGAATTTAGTCTGGACTCCCTTCGATACGAATATCCTAGCGAATGGTCGCCCGATGGCATGCGACCTATCGATTATCTCAAGAAGTTGACTTGGGAAGGTGCACAGGGTCGATATCCCAAGGGGGTTCCGATGCGGATCGTTGAGATGCTTCGACATGAGATCAAGCTCATCGAGGATCTGGGGTATGAGCCGTATTTTCTGACTGTTTGGGATTTGGTTCGATTTGCTCGTTCGCGCGATATTCTATGCCAAGGCCGTGGATCGGCGGCCAATTCTGCAGTGTGTTACTGCCTTGGAGTCACCAGCGTGGATCCGAGTCGTTACGATTTGCTATTCGAACGCTTCATCAGCCGCGAGCGGAACGAAGCACCGGATATCGATATCGACTTTGAACACCAGCGCCGCGAAGAAGTGATCCAATATGTCTATGAAAAATATGGTCGGCATCGAGCGGGAATGACCGCTGCGGTGACCACTTACCGTCTCCGATCGGCGACCCGAGAGTGCGCAAAAGCCCTTGGATTTACCAATGATCGAATCGATAGTCTGTCGAAAATTATCGATGGGCGAAGCGGGATCGAAAGCCTTGCCCAACGATGTAGCGATGTAGGGATCGAACCGGACAGTGAACTTGGAAAACGCTTTTTGTTTCTCGTCGAATCGATCCTCGGATTTCCGCGCCATCTGTCCCAACACACCGGCGGCATGGTCATGACACAAGGGAACCTCTGTGAACTGTGCCCTATCGAGAATGCTTCGATGACCGGACGAACGATCATCCAATGGGACAAAGATGATTTGGATGAACTCGGAATCCTAAAAGTCGATTGCCTTGCTTTGGGAATGCTTTCGGCAATCCACCGCAGCCTGGATCTTTTGGCAAAACATCATCAGAAGAACTTGACCCTTTCGAGCATTCCAGCCGAGGACCCAAGCGTTTACGACATGATCTGCAAAGCCGACACCGTAGGGGTCTTTCAAATCGAGAGTCGGGCTCAGATGAGTATGTTACCTCGGCTAAGACCTCGTTGTTTTTATGATTTGGTGATCGAAGTGGCGATTGTCCGGCCCGGTCCGATCCAAGGAAATATGGTCCATCCTTACTTGGCCGCAAGACGCAGTGGCAAACAACCCGATTATCCCACCGAAGCGATCGCGCAGGTACTGCGAAAAACCATGGGGGTGCCGATCTTTCAGGAGCAAGCCATGCGACTGGCGGTGGTAGCAGCCGGTTTTACTCCTGGACAAGCCGATGAGCTTCGACGAGCAATGGCCGCTTGGCGTCGCCCGGGTGTGATCGATCAGTTCAAGAAGAAACTCATTGAAGGGATGCGATCCAATGGGCTCAAAGACGATTTTGCCGAGACCGTCTTTCATCAGATTAGAGGCTTTGGTGAGTACGGGTTCCCAGAGTCCCACGCAGCGAGTTTTGCTTTGCTTGTGTACGCCTCTTGCTGGATCAAACACCATCATCCAGAGGTGTTTTGCTGTGCGATGCTCAATAGCCAGCCGTTAGGTTTTTATACTCCCGCGCAGCTCATTGCCGACGCACAGCGACACGACGTCCAAGTCCTCTCGGTGGATCTAAACGCAAGCGCGTGGGAGTGTACGCTAGAGTCGATCGATGCAAGATCGTTTCGAGTTCGTTTGGGGCTGTGCATGATCCGTGGTCTTCATCAAAACGACGGCATGAGGATTGCCACTGAACGACTCGGCAAGGGCAACTACAAGGATCAAAGCGATCTGGTGCGACGATGCCGACTTGGCCAAGCCGTCTTGGCGATTTTGGCAGATAGCGGAGCGATGGGATCGCTATCTGGAAATCGCAGAGCTGCCTATTGGCAAGCGCTTGGTCAAGACAAATCCTATACATCCCTACCGTTGCTTGAGGCAGCCGGCGTCGATGTCGACGAACCGATTCCTGACTCGTTGGTTCCCATGGCCCAGTCCGAAGAGGTTGCTGCCGATTATGCAACGACCGGTCTGTCGCTTCGAGGGCACCCTGTGGAGTTCCATCGACACAAGCTCAAGGAGTTGCAAGTTCGTACGTCTGTTGAACTGGGCAGTCTGCCCCACGGTCGACTTGTGCGAGTCGCCGGCTTGATCGTACTGAGACAACGTCCGGGGACTGCCAAAGGGATCACGTTTGTGACGATGGAGGATGAGACAGGCAGTATCAACATCGTAGTGCGACCCAAAGTATGGGAGTCGCATTACCTGATCTGCAAGCGATCGAATGCTTGGTTGGTCCATGGGACGCTCGAGAGCCGCGAAGGAGTTATCCATGTGGTGGCAAATTTCATCGATGATTTAACAGATTCGCTCGGGCCTTTGGATATTCCATCGCGAGACTTCCGTTGAGGATCCATTCGATGCTTGCTGCAAGCAGCCTCAGGTCACTAGTTCCATCGCGATTGCCTTGGGTATAATCTCAATTTCGAGTTGAAAATCACCCGTAGAAAGTGTCGAGGGAAGGTTCACCCATGGGTCTTCTCCGTCGAGGTGCAACGGGATGGGCTTGGAGCTTCTAAGCGTGATCTTGGATTTGCGATCGGTTTGGATTCGCCTATCGGTTGTTGGAATATCTCCTCGAAGCATCCGAGGGAAATATCTCAAAATATCGCGTCGACGCAGAGCACCGACCAAGAGCAGGTCAAAGAGCCCATCGTCCAGCAGAGCATGGGGTGTCAGCGGATAGCTGCCCTCACGCATGCCCACCGCGGCGCTGATCATAAGATACGATCTGGATTCGAGATCATTGAGCTCAATAGGATCGGTCTGGTAAGAGGCACCCATGCAGCGCAGGATCGCCAAGGTATATCGCAATCTTGCTGGCAGTCGTTTCATGCCCCGCGCAAGTTCTGCTACCCTACCTGGAAAACCGATCCCGGCGACATTGGCAAAGTATCGGCGGTACCCAGCAGTTGTCATCGCACCGATGTCGACAAGTTGTGAGAAAGGCTCCTTACAGGCAGGTCTTCGGGCTAAGGAATAAGCGTAGTCGTTCGCGGTACCAACGGGCACAACTCCCATGCGAATCCCTGGTTGTCCGCTGAGAATGATCCCATTCAAGACTTCATGAATCGTCCCATCTCCACCTGCAGCAATGATCGTGTTGTAGCCTTGATGGCAAGCATCCTTGGCCAATTCCTGGGCATGACCTGCGTATTGAGTCGCTTGATAGTCGACATGACAGGCGATTGAGCAAATTCGCTCGGGTAGTTTCGGGCCATTTTTGAACTGTTTACCCGCCGTCGGATTGGAGATCACTAGTAGTTTCAGCTTCGATGGATAAGGCACATTAGATCCCTAGAAATTCACCTTCGTGATGACCTTTGGTTCTTCTGAAAACAAGGTTGCGTTGATACGTCTTCTCAAGATCCCTTTTTTCACCGGCCAATCCTCAGCAGGTCTAACCTAATTTGCTCAACGGATGCTCTCGTGTTGAGCATGGAAGACGGACGGTTTGTCCTAGCCGTTGCGATTCAAAGACACCCAGTATCATCTCAGTGATCGATACCGCATCATCAAGCGAACACTTGGGCGAACGATTCTCCTGGATCGCCGACATCAAGTCCTTGATTGCGGCTAAGTGTCCATCCTCGTAGGTGGCGGTTTTGATCGATTCTGGTTTTCCAATCCCAGCCGAACTGATCGGTTCCCACCTTTTTCCCGAGCGTCCGGGTGACCAGCTTCCGTCCTGGAGGATCTGAGCCGGTGCTAAATACCCGCTCTGGATCTCAAGAACACCCTTAGAACCAAAAACCTGCAGTGCAAAGCGACTCGGATTGGCTGCCATCGCCTTGCGCGAACTGAAATAACCCACCACCCCTCTATCGAATGCGTAATGAGCATCGACACTATCACCTGCCAAAGGCCCAAGACCTTCATTGCCCTCAACGACATGTTCTCTGCGAATCGCTTGTCCCTGATGCAGAACTTGAGCCGTACAAGACCGTGCATCGGCAAGTGCAAAGGATCGCATCAAACCGAAGATATGCGATCCTAACACCCATAGGTCCTCAGCCCCCCCTCGCTGGTCTTCCTTACCGCGACCTCTCAGTTCCAATACCTGTCCAATCGCTCCATCTTGGACCAATTTCAATGCGGTATCAAGAACAGGGGAATACTGCCCAGTATGGGCGATGGCAAGCTTAAGATTCCTTGTCTTGAATTCCTTGCTGATCTGATCGCACTGAAGCATCGATTGGCAAAAGGGTTTTTCCATGTAAACATGGCACTTGGCATCGGCAGCCGCCATGAGCATATCGAAGTGTTGATCGATCCAACGAGGGCAGATCGCTACAAGATCCAGCGACTCCTTGGCGAGCATCTCATGGTAGTTGGAGTAACTCTTTTGCGGCTTGATCCTCTGGACAGCTTGCTCTAAACCCTTGGGGTCGGCATCTGCTACCGCGACGACTTGGACATTGGATAACTTGGTAAAAGGAACATCGACCGCATGACCGTAATCACCTTTGCCTGTCGCACCGATGATTCCCACTCGGTAGCGACCAGTCGGCCTAGCAGCACTCGCGGTATGGCTAGTTTGAAATCCGGCAAGCATTCCACTTGCAAGAAGAGTCTTTTGAAAATATCTCCGGTGGATCGAAGGGGTCATGGGTCTACCTTTTGCTTCTTTCTCTTGGGCAAGTCCTTACCATCGTTGATCGTTGGCATCGGTGCATGAATTTCGGAACGCCAGGCGATGAGCCGTTGGTGAAGCTCCTTGGTCTTTTCCCATTCGGAATTTGCCAAATTCTGCGTCTCGCCGATATCGCGTTGCAAATCATAAAGTTCCAGCCGACCGTCTTCGAGGAATTCCAAAAGTTTCCAATTCTCCAGGCATATTGTGCTCACAGGAGTGGTCCTGAAACTATCGACTCCAGCTCCTAGATACCCCGGAAAATGCTGAAAGATCGCTCTGGATTCGAAGCTGTCTTGACCAAGCATCAAAGGTACTAAGCTCTGACCATCGAGGATTTGGTTGGGCTTAGGAGCCGATCCCAATTCCAAAAGACTCGCATAGAGATCCACGTGGATCGTCGGTACATTGCAACGGATTCCTTGCTCTATGCGATTAGGCCAACGGACGATAAGCGGCACCCTCGTGCCTCCTTCGTAAAGACTTCCCTTGCCGCTACGTAGGGGAGCATTGTCAGTGACCCCTCCGGATTTCTTGATTCCTTCGCGCACGTAACCACCGACGCCACCATTGTCTGACGCAAAGATCACGACGGTGTTGTCTGCAACCTTGAGTCGATCGAGAGTATCGAGGATCCGACCTACACTTTCATCGACCGAAGCGATCATGGCTGCATAAGTCGGATTGTTGTGACCTTCGCCATGTGCATCACTTTGACCAACCTTCTTTTCAAAACGAGCGATGAGCTCGGGCTTGGCTTGATGTGGGCTGTGAACACCAAAATGGGGCAAGTACAGGAAGAAGGGTTTTTGGTGGTGTTGCTCAAGAAAGCCCACAGCGCGATCGGTTAAGAAGTCGGCCAGGTATTGACCTGTTGGGTAATCGACCTTGGGGTTGGTCTCAAAGTCGTAATGCTTACCAGCACTTACGATCGCTTCATCGAATCCTCTTCGGCTAGGATGATAATCTCCAGAGTCACCGATGTGCCATTTGCCAAACATCCCCGTGACATAGCCTGCTTTCTTTAGTTGCTGGGCAATCGTGTCTCGATCCAATGGGAGTTGCGTAATATTATCAACAGGACGTAAAGGCCGTTTGGACCAATCGAACCGATCGATGCCACCGACGGTATAAATCCCGGTCCGAGCAGGATGCTGACCACCAAGTATCGCTGCTCGCGTCGGAGTACAGTTTTGGCAATGATGATGATTCAAAAATCGAATTCCCTGTTCAGCCAATTTATCGATGTTGGGTGTTTCGTAATATCGGCTTGAGTAACAAGCCAAATCGGTGTATCCCAGATCATCAGCAAGGATCAAGACGATATTCGGCCCGGCAGCATGTGAGGTGAAGCCTCCGAAAAAAAACCGGATGATCACGAAACAATAGATTGTGAATCGAATGGCCATATTAAATTTTTGCGAATGTTTTATCCATAACATGAAGCAGCGACCTCAGGATTCAGAGACTTGCATTGGGTAACGTATCCCAATCCAGTCTACTCGATTCCCAAGATCGCTGCATGAATTCAGAACCAGCGAGCCGGATTCTTCAAACTACCGGCTTCGACGCCGTCTCCAGAAGAGTCCTCCCAGTCCTCCGCAGGCCCAGAGCGCCATGGCCGCAGGTTCTGGAACCGTCGGGTTGCTGTAAGTCGTTGACTTATCCAGGGACCAGGCGTCGGGTCCATCATTGAAGTTCGAATATTCGTAGTACAGATATACGTTGGTCGTGTCGGTCGCACCCTTGGAAACAAACATTGTGTTAGGAAGATAGAAGTACATGTCTGCTCCCCCGGTCCCAGTATTTCCATCGATCCTCACGTATTCGATACCATCATCCAAAGACAAATCGTAGATCAGCGTTTGGCTAGCCAACTGCGAGATGTCTGTCAGCGAGTTCGATGACGATGTAAAGAGTCGAATCATGGAGATGTCGACATGATCATCGGCCTCAGATTGATTTTGATTGGCATCAAACAAGAAAACCCGATACATCCCATCGCTAGTCGTTGGAATATCCCCAAGCAAAATGGTATGCGTTTTGTCGGGAGTCCCACCATTGAAAATCGCCTCGGGATTTCCCGCGCTGGCAGATGCCCCATTGAATGCCGCGATGATGCCATCTCCAGTACCACTGGCACTTCCACCCCCGTTACCACCACCATTGCCCTTTCCATTACCACCGCCCGTTGCGCCACCCCCTCCGCTTGTTCCAATGTAATCGTCCTGTGTGGTCAAAAACGCGTTCTTCTGAGGATTCTTTGTATCGGTATGCTGGAAAAGTGCATAGTTGGTTTTTAGCACGGTTCCCAAACCCGTTAACTCCAGGTTCAGCACGACGCCTGCATGCGATCGATTGATGGCCCCCAAGAAAAACACCGCACAAGTCATGCTTGCCAGTCCAATCCCCATTCCCCAAATTCGCTGTCTCATTTTCTCTCTCCCTACGCAAACCGAAATTCACCGATGTGTGCCCCCGAAGCCAACGCGGCTTGAAGGTTCGGGAATTGTGCAAGTCCAAGTCGGGGGAAAGAATCGAAGGCTAAACCCTTGCTCGGTGGTGGATTTCACCACCGATTCTCGTCCTGGTGGAATCCGCCAAGTTGTGGTAAAACCATCCGGCTAGTTTTGAGCGGGCTAGGCACCCTCTGGATCCAACTGTTTGTATTTCGATCTGAAAGATTCAACTCCCATGAGCGACGTCGAAAATTGCATCATCATCGGTAGCGGTCCTGCTGGCTGGTCGGCAGCTATCTACGCCGCCCGAGCGAACCTTAGACCCCTGCTGTTCGAAGGTGCCATGACCGAAGAGAACCGCGTCATGGGTCGTTTCCCTATGGGCCAACTAGCCCAAACCACCGAAGTCGAAAACTACGCCGGCTTTCCGTCGGGCAAACTCAAAGAGTTCATCGACTCGGCGATCGATCCGAGCCGCAAATACATGTTTCCGGAAGTGGAGGAACATCCTCACGCCGTCACCGGCCCAGAACTTATGGAACTCATGCGTCAGCAAGCCACCAACTTCGGCACACGCGTCATCACCGACGACATCGTCAGTGTTGATTTTTCCAAGCGGCCCTTGGTGTTGAATTCCAGCGAGAACGGAACTTATCAGACCCATACCGTGATCATCGCAACCGGGGCAAGCGCCAATTATTTAGGTATCCCCAGCGAAGAAAAATTTCGTAACCGAGGCGTCAGTGCATGCGCAGTGTGCGATGGTGCACTGCCTCGATTCCGCAACAAGCCCCTGGTCGTCGTCGGCGGTGGCGATTCGGCTGTCGAGGAAGCAAGCTACTTGACCAAGTACGCTTCGAAAGTCTACATGCTCCTGCGCCGAGGCGAGATGCGAGCCAGCAAGATCATGCAACAGAGAGCTCTCTCAAACCCCAAGATCGAGTTGGTAAAGTTCTCTGTCGTCGACGAAGTCTTAGGTCAAGACGATCTGAAGGTCGGGGTTACCGGTGTTCGTATTCGAAACGTGGAGACAAACGCCACAAGTGTCCTGGAAGCCACCGGCATGTTCTTGGCCATCGGTCACACACCAAACACCAAGTTCCTGGGAGGCCAAATCCAAACGCGCGAAAATGGTTACATCGCTTGGACTCAACCCTACCGAACCATCACGAGCGTCGAAGGTGTTTTTGCCGCTGGAGATGTCGCCGACGATTACTACCGCCAAGCCATTACCTCCTCGGGTACCGGATGCATGGCCGCCTTGGATGCAGAGCGCTATCTGGCCCATGCAGGGATCCACTAACTCACCGGTAGTTCAACACTTCGATTTAATCAGGGCAGGAGCCTCTCGACGGTGATCAAGAAAGGCCCAAAGGGAAATCTTCCGATCGTCGTTCGCGGGGCGCGGGAGCACAACCTCAGGAACGTCAGCCTGGAGTTGCCTCGAAACCAACTGATTTGCTTTACCGGCGTAAGCGGTAGCGGCAAAAGCTCGCTTGCTTTCGACACCCTTTTTGCCGAAGGCCAACGCCGATACCTCGAAAGCCTTTCGACCTACGCTCGGCAATTCGTGGGGCAGATGCCCAAGCCCGACGTCGATCTGCTTTCGGGGCTCGCTCCTGCGATCTCCATCAGCCAAAAGTCCACCGGACATAATCCTCGCTCGACTGTCGGAACAATCACCGAACTGAGCGACTTTCTGCGAGTCTTGTTCGCTAGATGTGGTACCGGATTTTGCCCTACGTGCAATATCCCAATCTCCCAGCAGACACGCGATCAAATGATTGAAAAGATCCGCGGACTACTGCCAAAGAAATCGTCCACGAGCAAGACTTCGAAAGCCTCAGCCCCCTGGTATGCGATCCTAGCTCCCTTGGTCCGCAACCAAAAAGGAACCCACAAAGATCTGTTTGCTCAAATGCGCAGGTTCGGATTCAACCGAGTCCGCGCCGATGCAAATCTATATGCGCTGAGCTCTCCTCCGGATTTGGAGAAGCAGTACAAGCACGATATCGATGTGGTCGTTGATCGGATTCAAATCCGCCCGGAACTTTTCGAACCACCCGATCTAGATCTTTTGATCGAATCGATCGACAAAGCTCTGAAGCTGGGGGAAGGCTCGATGATCTTGAGCCCAGCGATCCTCCTAGGCAATGACACTAGCAATGCAGATGTCGATTGGGCATGCGATCCTGCCAACGATGTGATTTACTCGGAGCATTACGTTTGTTCCAAGTGCGGTACATCCTACCCCACACCCACACCTCAACTCCTGAGCTTCAATTCACCCCAAGGAGCTTGCCCAGATTGTGAAGGGCTCGGCCAAGCGTCCTTCTTTACCGAGGATTCACTGGTCAAGGATCCATCTCTATCGATTCGACAAGGGGCCATCGAGCCTCTAGGTAAATGGGATCTGATGCCAATATGGCTCAAACGAGCCTTAGCAACCCTTTGCGATACGATTCAAAAAAGGCATAAATTCCCGAAAGATCTCACGAAAATGGGTTGGAAAGATATCCCAGAGCCCATTCGCAAGTTCATGCTCGTGACCGACAGTTACTTTGGTCCGATCGTACGGCAAGCTTCCATCGGAAATCGCTTCTACGACGGTATCGCAACGGATCTGATGTTCATTTACCGTTCCACCACCAGCGAAACGGTACGCAACCGCTACCAACGTTATTTGCAGCAGACCACTTGCCCAGGTTGCGATGGACAACGGCTAAACCGCCAAGCCCGCTGGATCAAACTCAAGACAGGGTCGATGGCGTTTGATCAGACAACCGCGTGGAAGTCGATCGGACAGTGCTCGTCGATGTCGATCGATCATGCTATTGATTTCTTTGCGTCACTGGAATTGACAACCACGCAAGAAATCATCGCTACCGAGGCGCTCAAAGAGGTGCGCAGTCGACTGAGTTTTTTGCAAGACGTCGGGCTTGGTTATCTCTCGCTGGATCGAGCCGCACCGACCTTATCGGGTGGGGAGTCTCAACGCATTCGCCTTGCTAGTCAGATCGGGGCAGGTTTGACCGGCGTGCTGTATGTTCTGGACGAGCCCTCGATCGGACTGCATGCTAGAGACAACGAAAAACTTCTCCGGTCGCTTAAAAAACTGCGCGACATCGGCAACAGCCTCATCGTCGTAGAGCATGATGAAGACACCATGCGGGCGGCTGATATTCTGGTCGATTTTGGGCCAGGACCAGGAGTCAAAGGTGGGGAACTGATCGCCATCGGATCGCTCGAGGATGTCTCTGAGAACCAGCAGAGTCTAACCGGTCAGTTCCTAAGTCGCACGCGAGTGATCCGCCGCCCCCAGCAGCGCCGCAAAGGATCTGGAAAGACGCTAAGCGTTCTTGGAGCCAGACACAACAACCTACGTAACATCGACGTCGATTTCCCATTAGGGTGCTTGATCGCAGTGACCGGGGTAAGCGGGTCTGGCAAAAGTTCGCTAGTTACGGACATCCTCTCTCCAGCGCTGAGAAATGCCCTCAACGGAGCCCAAGACACACCCGGAGAGCATTCGAAAATCGTCGGATTGGAACACTTGGATAAACTCATCGAGATCGATCAAACCCCGATCGGCAGGACGCCCCGTAGCAATCCAGCAACTTATATCAAACTCTTCGATGAAATCAGAGATCTGTTCGCCCAATTGCCAGAGAGCAAGCGCCGAGGGTTCGCCCCCGGAACCTTCAGCTTCAACACCGAACTTGGACGTTGCTCGATGTGCGAAGGCCACGGTGCACTCCGATTGGACATGGAATTTTTGGCCGATATCTGGGTCCCCTGTCCGGTCTGCGAAGGCAAACGCTATTCCAGATCGACCTTACAAGTCCTTTTTAAAGGCATGTCGATCGCCGATTGTCTGGACCTTGATGCGCAGCAAGCGCTCGAGCATTTTGACGCCTTTCCAAAAATCACCAGCAAACTCAAAACGCTTGCCGATGTGGGACTCGAATACCTCAAGCTCGGACAGCCTTCACCGAGTCTCTCCGGAGGCGAAGCGCAAAGGATCAAGCTCTCGCGGGAGCTCAGTAAGCGAGGCACAGGCCAAACCATGTACGTGCTCGATGAGCCGACCACGGGCCTGCATTTTCACGACATCGACTTGTTGCTTCAAGTCCTACACAGCTTGGTCGATAAAGGAAACACGGTGGTCGTCGTTGAACACAACCTCGATTTGATCCAAGCTGCCGACTGGGTGATCGATCTAGGACCTGAAGGAGGTGCAGGGGGAGGAACCCTACTTTGCTGCGGCACACCAGAACAAGTCTCCGAGGAATCGATTTCCTTTACCGGGATCGCCCTGAAACAGCACTTGGCCTCCCACGGTGACAAACCCGCTTCGAAAAAGAAACGCAGTACCCCTAAGAAGAAAACCGCTGGCGCAGGGTTATCTTCCGAAGCCGCAAGTTTGACCGGTCCGGCCCTCCAGGATATCCATGTCATAGGAGCCACCCAACACAACCTCAAGAACATCGAGGCATCGATTCCAAAACATGCGATGACCGTCTTCTGCGGCCATAGCGGTAGCGGCAAAACATCTCTTGCCATGGAGACGATCTATGCCGAAGGGCAGCGTCGCTATGTCGAAAGCCTTAGTCCCTACGTTCGTCAATTCGTCGGGCAAATGCCAAAGCCTCCCATCGAACGCATCGATGGATTGGCCCCCTCGATCGCGATCGAACAAAAAGGACTGTCCCATACCCCTCGCTCAACGGTCGGAACAGTAACCGAAATTTATGATTACTTCCGAGTGCTTTTTGCTAGGATGGGCAAGCAGCATTGCACACAGTGCGATGCTCCGGTTGAGTCGCAGACGATCGATCAGATCCTCGACCGGTGGATGCAAAAAAAGTCCGATGCGATCGCAAACCCCAATCATCCACAACGATGCTTGATCCTAGCTCCGGTATCACCTAATGCAAATCAGACCATCGATTCGTTTCTCCAAGACCTCGTGCGCTCAGGATATACCCGGATCCGAATCAACGGAAAAACGCATTCGATCGACGATAGCTTGCGAATTTCCGCAAAACAAGTTCAACAGCTTCAAGTGGTCGTCGACCGTATTCAATTCGATCAGGTCGACCGAAAACGACTCGCTGAGAGTGCAGGGTCGGCGTTGGGGCTGGGATTGGGCATCGCCCAATTGGCTTTGGTGGATGATGCCCGCGCTGAGAATCGATGGACGGTAGAAACCTATTCGCTCCACTCGGCTTGCCATGCCTGCGGAATCTCCTTTGAGCCTCTGACTCCGCATTCTTTCTCCTTCAACTCCTCGGTAGGTTGGTGCGAAGCATGCAGCGGTCTGGGTACTCAAAAAGGGACCGACCCTATGCATTTTATCGACGGCGGATTGAGCCTCCTGGACGGTGGACTGAAGTTATGGCAACCGGGCGAAGATCGATTGGCCATCGCCATCTTCCGAGCCTTGGGCAGGCATCTGGAACTCCCCGTCGAGGAACCTTTCTTGCAGTGGAATAATACTCAGTTGCATAAGTTCTTTCAGGGGGCAAACCAAGTCCAAATCCCGGTCTATCGAAGCGACTTGGAGGAAGTCGCAAAGACTCGATCCTACGCGGATTTGTCAGCCCAGGATCCTTGGTTCCATTTTCGTTACGAAGGGATTATTCCCACGCTAGAACTGATTTCCAAGGTCAGTCATGATGTCCGTTATCGACTCCAAGAGCATTTGGCCGATGTGGATTGCAGGGTTTGCGGTGGATCCAAGATCAATCCCAAGGCATCCTCGATGCGGTGGTTTGGCCGACGTATCGGGGAACTGATGCTCATGCCGCTAGATGAACTTCTGGTTTGGATCAAAACCATCAGTCTATCCAAGCACCAGTCCCAAGTCGGTGGAGAATTGCTTCGAGAAATCACCCAGCGGGTTGAATTCCTGATCGATGTGGGTTTGCCCTATTTGACGCTCGGCCGAACGGCCAACACGCTCTCGGGTGGCGAATCGCAACGGATACGACTTGCAAGCCAGCTTGGAACAGGACTTTGCGGAGTTCTCTATGTCTTGGATGAACCCACCATCGGATTGCACCCACGCGACAACGACAAATTGATCCGAGCCATGCACAAGCTTCGTGATTTGGGAAATACCCTATTGGTCGTCGAACATGACCGGGACGTGATTCGCAGCTCGGACGCTATCTGTGACTTTGGGCCAGGGGCAGGACCGCTCGGGGGCAGGATCGTTGCCCAAGGCACCTTGGAGCAGATCGTCGGGAATCCTAACTCAATCACGGGCCCGTATCTTAAGGGATCCAAGTCAATTCAAATCGACAATACTCGGCCCGAGATTATCGATCCGGTCAGCATGCGCGAAAAACCCGGTGTTAAATGGCTCACTGTGCATCAAGCTGCACACAACACACTCAAGAAAATCGATGTCGCATTTCCTCTTGAGCACCTGATCGCCGTGACTGGACCCAGCGGAAGCGGAAAGAGCTCGCTAGTCCAGGGTATCCTATATCCGGCCCTTGCCAGCCGGTTCCATCGTTCGAATTTAATCCCCGGTATTCATGCCCGAATCGAAGGAGTCGATCAACTCAACAAAGTCATGCAGGTCGATCAGTCTCCTCTGGGAAATAGCCCATCGAGTACCCCTGCCACTTACACCGGTGTCTTCGATCTGATCCGACAGTTCTACGCGAATCAATCCGAGTCGGGGGTCTATCACTCAAGTTACTTCAGTTTCAACGCCGGACCGGGTCGCTGCACAGCCTGCGATGGTCTTGGGAAACGTTGTATCGAAATGCACTTCTTACCCGATGTGTGGATCCAGTGCGAAGTTTGCCAAGGCAAACGTTATCAGGATCGGGTACTTGCGATCAAATACCGTGGCCACAGCATCAACGATGTCTTGGAATCAACCACGGCAGAAGCCCTCGAGTTATTTGAAGATCAAACCAAAATCGCGCGTATGCTCAGCGTCATGTGCGATGTAGGACTCAGTTACGTCAAGCTAGGTCAAAGCGCACCGACCCTCTCGGGTGGCGAAGCCCAACGAGTCAAGCTCGCGGCGGAGCTGGTCCGCCCCACCACCGGAAAAACCCTCTTCGTCCTGGATGAGCCGACCACCGGATTGCACTTTGACGACATCAATAAATTGATGAAAGTGCTCAACCGATTGGTCGATCAAGGCAACAGCGTCATCATCATCGAACACAACTTAGAGGTCATTCGCAATGTCGATTGGATCGTCGATCTAGGACCCGAAGCCGGTCGCCAGGGGGGGCATTTGGTCTTCGAAGGAAGCCCGCAAGCGATGATCGATCATGCGCGGACATGTCACCAGCATGGTTCAGAAAAAGAGCTCTTGAAAAAACATACTCTGCCATGGGCCAGGCACCCAAGCTATACTGCAGAGGCCCTGGCTCAGTGGGAAAGTATTCGCGTCGATGAAGTTGGTTCTCCCAACCGAAAACCAACCAAAAAATCGGCGGCTTCCACGCGAAAAAAACCAAAAAAATAACGGCTCATTGCATCGAGCATGGTTTCAAAAAAAGGCAACGGCTATGCAAGTCACATTGGCTCATTGGCTCTTTCGATCCCTTGGTATCCTCTGGTGTCTTTGGATTTCTCAATCGGCAAGCTGGGGCCAAACCCCTCAGGGTTGGACTCGGCTGGATATCGCAAGAGATACTTGGCTTTCGAACCATCCAAGCGAACAGAGAGCATCGAATGGCGGTGCTCCTAAACTCAAACTCAAATCGATCATCGAACTTTCAATCATCGACTTCCAACCGACTCAGCTCAAAGGCAAGCGAATCGAGCAAGCCAAATTGATGCTTAAGGTTGAAGGAGATAGGCCCATCGAAAGAGTGACTCTAAGCACCCTGAGCGCCGATTGGATCGAGGGTAAAGGGAGTGGTTATCAAGTCGTTCCAGGTGCATCGACTTTCACACACCGAATTTACCCAGGGGAACTATGGCAGGGCTCGGATGTGACCGCGGTGAGTATCGGTCAGGGAAATACCATTTACGCATCCGTCGATGCCAAGCCTGCTGCCGTCAAAGGTTGGGTCGAATTGGAAATCCCCCCAGAAATCCTGCTAGCAAGAGTGTATGGCCTAAGCTACGGGATCCTTTTGATGGATGACACAGGAAGCACCTGGACTCGAAACGGCGAGGAGTTCAAGCAAGAAATTTTCCCGAACCGGTTTGTAGCCAGCAAAGACTCTAACAAGTCCAGCGCGCCGCATATTCTCGTCAAACTTTCCAGCGACAATGAAAATGATCGCGAGCCTATGCCCAAGCCGATCGAGAACCTCAAAATCATTCCACCCCAGAACAGCGATCCTAGGGATCGCTTAACTTGGAATGTCTCGCCAGAGCAAGCGGACCGATTGATCGGCTTTCGAGCCAAACTCGATGGCCAATCCATCGAACCATTCTGGGTGCCATCGATTCGAAGCGGCCATCATCAACAGTTCATGATGCCGCTGGATCGGATGCTTGCACCCCAAGCAGGACTTATCAAAAAAGGTTCGACTCAAGCGACTATTAGTATTCAAGCCATTGGCAAAGATGGTCAACTGAGCCAGGAATCCAGCGTCCAAGTCCCAATTCGCTCCGAAGACACAGGAACGTTGCCTCTTGAGCCCATCGCAGCATCAAGCAAGCAAGTCGTTAAGGACGCTTCATGGGACCAAGCCCTCCAAGGGGCAGGAAATCACTGGAGCGTGATCGATCCGTTGGATATCTATGTCAGTGCCAATAGGAAACTGATCCCAGAGCAGCGAGCAGAGTATCTATCTAAGAACCACCTGTTTGATGCGAAAACCTCAAGCGTCCAACTTGATATGGCTCGGGGAGCATGGGCCGGCTTCCAACTGATATCCAAACAAAATTCGAGACCCAATTTCACCTGGACTTGGGACGCTCCGATACAAGCCAGTCCTGCATGGAAGGATGCACGCATTGAGTTTTATTCTTACCGAAGTGTCCCCAGTGGCGATCAAGCAATCCCTGATCCGCTAGTACCACTTCCTACGCAGAATCTATCCTCAAGCTTAAAGTCCCAGGCAAGCAACCAGTCAAACGGCTCGAATTGGCTCGTTGAGACTTACATACCTCCAGAAATGTCGGCAGGACGATATAGCGCGACACTGGGAATCGAGCAAGAGGGCGATCAAGTTCAGTTGCGTGTTGAGGTCCATGTTCATGACGTGGTGATCCCGAAGACACTCAGTTTCCTGCCCGAAATGAACTGCTACGGATTACCAACCAACGGTATCGATTACTATCGACTTGGGCACAGGCATCGGACCGTCGTCAATCGAGTTCCTTATGGACAAGGGGGGAAGCTGGCCGATGGATGTTCCCCGAAGTGGAGTAACGGCAAGCTGGACTGGAGCGCTTTTGATCAGCGTTTTGGCGGACTCTTTTCCGGTGATGCCTTTGAAGATTTGCCGCGTGGCAAAGTACCCATCGAGTGCTTCTATCTAGCGATGCATGAAAACTGGCCACTTCCTATCGATCCAAATTACAACGGCAGTTATTGGGCTGACCAAGCCTTTACCAAGGAGTATCGCCAGGCCTGGGTTAGTTCGGTCGCCCAAAGCTTTGACCATGTTGCCAAACAACAGTGGATGCAAACCCGTTTTCACGTTTATTTGAACAATAAGAACAATTTCAAAGCCAAGGGTTGGTCTCGAGGCTCATCGCCATGGTTGCTAGATGAACCAGCCAATTTCCAAGACTACATCGCCCTGAGGTATTTTGGTCTGGCTTATTTGGATGGACTCCGGGAGTCCCAAGTTGGAGCGAATCTAACAGGCCAAGTGAACCTCCAGCGACTCGATGGTAAGGATTTGCCTAAGGTGGTCTTTCGGGCCGATATCTCGCGTCCTCAGTGGCAGCGAGATACCTTTGATGAGATGCTCAAGTTCAATGTTGTCGCCGGTGGAGCGTTCAAGCAGTATCAGTCGCTGGTGCTGGATCGCAAATTCCGATTCGGGCATGAAGTAGTCGTTTACGGAAGCAACAATCCGATTGGTAAGAGCAATGCAACGGCAGTCGCCTGGAGCTGGGACGCCTGGAGTTCCGGTGCCGATGGAGTCTTGCCCTGGCAAACGATTGGAAATAACGATTCCTGGAAGAAAGCCGATGAACTCGCTCTTTTCTATCCATCGGAGGATCCTAAGAGTCCCGGTCCCGTTGCGTCGATACGCCTGAAAGCTTACTGCTATGGTCAACAGGATGTCGAAGTCTTAGTGCAACTTGCTAAAAAAAGTGAGCTGGACCGCTATCGCTTCGGAGAGAAACTCCGAAGGTCTCTGAAACTCAAGTCGCAGGATATTGCGCAAGGCGATTACGCCGAGCCAGCAGCTTGGAGTGACTACGGTTCTTTAACGCCAGAAATTCTCCATCGATGGAGAGTTCAGTTGCTGGAATTAGCCCAATAACTCAACCCAGTTACTCCTGTGCGAACGCAGGCGCCATGCATCATAGAATTCCGTGCATGATAGAATGCAGCCATCGACCATCGACCGTTTCCTCGAAAAACAGGCTGGTAAACCATGAGCAATACCGCACCACTGACCCAACGCAATAGCTGGAAATCTCTTCAAAGGCATTATCAAGAGCTCAAAGGTTTGCATTTGAGAGATCTATTTGCCCAAGATCCACAGCGTGGAAGGACGTTTTCGGTCGAAGCCGTCGGGATCTATTTGGACTACTCCAAGAATCGAATCACTCAGCAAACCTTGAAGCATTTGCTCGAGTTGGCCGAGGAGTCCAATTTAAGAGACTCGATCGAAGCGATGTTTCGTGGAGATCCAATCAACATCACGGAAAACCGAGCGGTTCTTCATACTGCCTTGCGCTCAACACCCGATGCATGCATCGAAGTATCTGGAAAAAATGTGGTCCCGGATGTTTACGCAGTCCTGGATCGAATGAGCGACTTCAGCGATCGTGTCCGATCCGGAGCTTGGACAGGCCATACAGGCAAGCCCATCGTCAATGTGGTCAATATCGGGATCGGTGGATCCGACCTAGGACCCGTGATGGCTTACGAAGCCCTCAAAAGCTACAGCGACAGGACCCGAAAGTTTCTCTTCGTATCGAACGTCGATGGGACCGACTTTGCGGAAGCCGTCCAAGGACTTGATCCCTCAGAGACACTCTTTATCGTCGCGTCCAAGACCTTCACAACCCAAGAAACCATGACCAATGCCCAAACGGCCCGGGAATGGTTGCTCAAAGGTATGCAGGCAGGACCCGCCGCTGTCGCCAAGCACTTTGTTGCCGTATCGACCAATGCCGCAAAGGTTTCAGAGTTTGGTATCGATACTGCCAACATGTTCGGTTTTTGGGATTGGGTCGGAGGCCGCTATTCCATGGACTCAGCGATCGGACTTTCTACGATGCTAGCCATCGGCCCAGCAAATTTTCGCGAAATGCTTAGTGGTTTCAGGCAGATCGATGAGCATTTCCGAAACGCTCCGTGGGACAAGAATCTTCCTGTGATCATGGCATTGCTTGGAATTTGGTACAACAATTTCTTCGGTTCTTCATCGGTTGCCGTGCTGCCCTACGACCAATACTTGAAAAGGTTTCCAGCGTACTTGCAGCAACTTACCATGGAGAGCAACGGCAAACGCGTAACACTCTCAGGCAATCTGGTCGATTACGACACCGGTTCGATTTACTGGGGGGAACCAGGGACCAATGGACAACACTCGTTCTATCAGCTTATCCACCAAGGAACCCGTCTGATCCCCTGCGATTTCATCGCCTTTACCAACACACTTAACCCTATGGGTAGACATCATGATCTGCTCATGGCCAATGTGTTTGCGCAAGCCGAAGCGTTGGCCTTTGGGAAAACGATTCAGGAAGTTCAAAGCGAGGGCACTGCCCAATGGCTAGCCCCCCATCGCGAGTTTGATGGAAACCGACCAAGCAACATGCTGATGCTTGATCGTCTGACCCCTGCAGCACTTGGAAAACTTGTCGCCCTGTACGAACACATCGTCTTTACTCAAGGGGTGATCTGGAACCTGGGTTCCTTCGACCAGTGGGGAGTGGAATTGGGCAAGGTGCTAGCCCAAAGGATCGCTCCGGAACTCCAGTCCAAGACCGTCGGAGAGCTTAAACACGATAGTTCGACCAATGCGCTGATCGAGCGCTATCGTTCCAGTCGTCAGCGAGATTAATCAGATGAGTGCATGCAGATTAAGCCCGCGATGGCCGGGTGCTTGGTGGTTCGGTTTACTGGCCTTATCGATCGCTACAAGCCCGATAACTTGGGCACAAGAGTTCTGGCAATTGGTTCCCACTCATACCGATTCATCGCTGCGCGGTCTGCATGCGATCGACCGAACGACTGCTTGGGCATGCGGTAGCCATGCCACCGTGGTAAAAACCATCGATGGGGGTAAGTCCTGGACTCGTTGTGCCATCGAGGGGTTAGACGACAAGTCCGAGCTGCGTTCGATCCATGCTTGGTCCGCAAAAGAAGTCATCGTTGCGACGGCTGGGACCCCTTGTCGCATTTATTACTCCAGCAATGGTGGAGATGAATGGAAAATTGTGTATCAAAACAACCATCCCGATGCGTTCATCGACGCTTTGCGATTTTGGGATGACCATCGCGGCTTTATATTCGGCGATCCGATCGACAGCAAACTCTTGACTCTAGTGACCAACGATCGCGGGGAAACTTGGCAGTTGCCTAGCAACCAAGAATTCACACTACGGTCCTCCGAAGCTGGATTCGCAGCAAGCAACAGCAGCATGATGGTTTTCGGGAAAGCTTCCGTATGGATAGGACTAGGAGGAGCACCCGGTTTAGCTCAGATCTTGATCAGCGATGATGCTGGAGAGCACTGGGCTCGCAGCGCGGTCGATCCAATTTCCAGCGGTAAGTCTTCTGGGATTTTTTCACTTGCTCGAAACCAAGTTGGCAATGTCGTTGCCGTCGGTGGCGATTACACACAAGTCGACGCCCAAGAAGGCAACATCGCTTGGTTCGATCCGACAAAAGGGTTATGGCGCAAACCCCGTGGCAAGAGTCCTAGGGGATTTCGATCCAGCGTCATTGGATTGTCCAATCCAATCGGTTCGAAGCAGGATCAAGGCATTTTGATCCATTGGATATGCGCTGGTCCAAACGGCTGTGAATACAGCCAAGATATGGAAGATTGGGTGGCCCTAGGCGCAGAAGGGTTTCACGCGTTGGCCCAAGCCAGCGATGGTAGTGTATGGGCCTGTGGGGCCAAGGGACGTGTTGGATTGCATATCCCAAATACCCAGAGTCGATAAGGACCCCGGGGCCTAGCTGCTGGCAGATACCATTGCTAGCAATTTAGATCCTTGCATGAAAAGGTTCGGTTTTGGCGGATCGGTCTTTACGTGGGCTCTTCGTTTCGCGCAGAATGCCCCCGAATAGGGCTGGTCCCTGGATGAGTCTGGCCCGTCGGTAGGGTTTGCTCATCAGAGAGACAAGCCTCGTGTCAGCCCAGCGAGCTGCCAGCAATAGCGATTGCGGGACAATCGCGCAGCTTCAACCATCGAATGCAAGGAGTGCAAAACGTGCTGTTCCGTATCAACATGATTCCAAAGAACCGCTGGACCGGGTTTGTCCGCTTGGTGGGTCTATCGCTGTCGAGTTTGGCAGTTGGCTCAGGTGCCTTAGCCCAAACGGGAGCCGAGATTCAACCCAGGCTGACCCCTGTTGCTGTCGTCGACATGGAACACGTCTTGGACAACCACCCGACCTTTACGGCTCAGATGGAATCGATGAAGGCAGAGTTTCAGCAAACGATGAAGGACTTTGAGGAGCGTCGCAAGAAGCTTTCCGAATCGATTCAGCAGTTGAACTCGCAATTGAATTCCGACTCGCCGGAGTTCAAGCAACGCGAAGAAGCGATCGTCAGTCAAGAGAGCAAGTTGCGGCTTGACGCCAAGAACAAGCAAGAGGAGTTCGATGAGCGCCAAGCACGACTGATGTATGACACTTATAACCAGATCGTCAATGGCGTTGCGGTAGCTGCCAAGTACTACAAATTCGACTTGGTGGTCCGTTACAACCGCAAGCAATCGACGCAAATGAATCCCAAGAAGCCTCAGTCGGTTCTTTACGGTGCGGACCGCGAAGTGATCTACTTCAACACCGACAATGACTTGACCGATGTGGTGATTGGACTGCTTAAGCGAGACATTCCCGCAGCTGCGACTGCAGCGGCACCTGCAGCGGCTCCCGGTGGTGTGCAAGGTAGTGGTGTTCCAGGTGCTGGCAAGACGCCACTGCTTGCGAACCCCCCAACTGGTCCGAATCGCAAGTAGTCTGAGAATCGCTTAATCGCTAGAAAACGGATTTTCTTTCGAAGATGATGCAGATTCCCTTCCAAAAAACGATTTCGCATGTCGCTCATGTTAGCGGCCGAGGTTACTGGACTGGCAAGAACGTGTCTTTAACGTTTTTGCCGGCAGAGCCTGACACAGGGATCGTCTTTTGCCGCAAAGACCTTGCAGGCTGCCCGAGGATCCCTGCGTTGGCAAGCCACAGGACCGATGCCCAGCTACGGACCAAGCTTGTTGCGGGCCAAGCCAGCGTCGAGATGGTCGAGCATGTACTTGCGGCTCTTTATGGCATGGGGATCGATAACTGCTTGGTCCAATGCGATGCACCTGAGATGCCCGGTATGGATGGCAGCGCTTATCAAATCGCGTTAGCTATCCATCAGGCCGGTCGGATCACAAGCGATCGGCCGATAAAACTGAAGCAGATCGAAAAGGCGCTGCGAATAGGAGATCAGCAGGTGTATGTGGAAGCCAGCCCGTCGCAGCAACCTGGACTGACCTTGGTCTATCATCTGGACTATGGTCCTGGCAGCCCAATTCCTTCATCCAGTTCCAGTTGCTTGCTTAGTCCCGAGGAGTTTCTCGGTTCGATAGCACCAGCCAGAACATTTCTGACTCAAAGCGATGCGATGAAATTGCAAGCAAGTGGAGTAGCACAGCATGTGACGCACCGCGATTTGGTCATTTTTGGGGACTCTGGGCCTATCGACAATCAGTTGCGTTTTCCAGACGAATGTTCTCGACACAAACTGCTGGATCTCATCGGAGATTTAGCTTTGTGCGGACATCGCATCCAAGGAATGGTGTTCGCTTGCCGCAGTGGTCACAACCTCAATGGTCAGATGGCCGAGCAGATTCGAACACTAAAAATGCACACCCGAGAATCGCTGATCAAAGCAGCCTAGAAACTTATCAACATCTGAAGAACGATAGAAACGGACCCAGGACATGTCGACGATCATCGCTCATACCGCCGTAGTGGATCCCCGAGCCGAACTCGATGAAGACGTTCGGATTGGGCATCACTGTGTCATCGGCCCTCATGTGAGGATCGGTCGTGGGACTCGATTGGAAAATGGGGTGACGATCACCGGCCATACGACGATCGGTCGTGACAATCGTTTCTTTACTGGCTGTGTCATCGGAGGTGAGCCTCAAGACCTTTCCTACCAAGGATCGCCGACCCAAGTTGTGATTGGGGACTGCAACGTATTTCGAGAATGCACCACGGTCAATCGCGGAACGGAGAAGGACCAAGGGGTCACTTCGATCGGTAGCCAATGCTACTTTATGGCCACTTCGCACATCGCTCACGACTGCGTCATCGAGGACCGAGTCATCACAGCCAACAACGTGATGCTCGGTGGTCACGTTCGAGTTGAACACGATGCTACCTTAAGCGGAGGTGTGGCCGTCCATCACTTTGCTTCAATCGGTTGCTATAGCTTCGTCAGCGGCCTGTCGCGAGTCCTGCAAGATGTACCGCCGTATATGCTTGCCGAAGGATTCCCCGCTCGGCCCCGTTGCGTGAACGTCGTGGCGCTAAAACGCAAGAACTTTACCACCTCTGCCATCCGCGCGATTGGTGAAGCTCACAAATTGCTGTATCGGTCCAAGGTTGGGATCAAGCATGCGAGGGAAATCCTTCAAGGCGATGGAATTCTAATCCCCGAACTCGAGACCCTTTTCGCATTCATCGACAACTCCTCCGAAGGTCGACATGGGCGGGGCCGCGATCGCCGCGCTGCAGCTTAAGCCTCGGTGAACCCTTACGGTGAACCTTTACAAGGTGCAATCATGGAAGCTAGCCCTCCGACCAAACTCTCCGTCGCGGTCATCGGAGCAGGACATCTAGGTCGTATCCACGCAAAACTTCTTGCGGGTCGTGCCGACTGCGAGTTGGTCGCAGTATGCGACCCGATGCAATCTTCCAGGGACTGGGTAAAAGGTAATCTTGATGTCCCAGTCTACAACAGTCCCCAAGAGGTCCCGGAACCTCTCGATGCGATCGTCGTAGCAACACCTACAATCTACCACCACGGTGTCGGCTTGTGGGCGCTAGATCAAGGCATTCATACACTGATCGAAAAGCCGATCGCAACGACTGTCCAGGAAGCAAAAGAACTAGCTAGGCTCGCTTCGCAGCGCGATGTTCGGTTGCAGGTTGGACACGTTGAGCGATTCAATCCTGTCTGGGAATCCCTACAAGCCCGATTGGAACCATCGAGCATCTCGTACATCGAAAGCCGCCGCGAAGGGGTTTATACAGGGCGCAGTACAGACATCGGCATCGTGCTGGATCTAATGATCCACGATTTGGATTTAGTCTTGAGCGTCATCGATTCACCGATTACGAACATTCGCGCTACAGGACGATGCGTCTTGGGTCAGCACGAAGACTTGGCGATCGCCGATTTGGAATTTCTCAATGGTGCGAGGGCTCATTTGCGAGCCTCGAGAATCAGCGCATCGGCAACTCGGGTGATGGAGATTCAATCCCAGCGGGAATGGTACGAATTGGATTTTTCAGCCAACTGCTTGACGGCTACAAGAGCCGCCACGGCAGTCCAGTGTGGCGATTTGCAAGCCGATTTGCTAGAGCCTGAGCAACGGGCTAAGGTCAAGGACGAGTTATTTACACGATGGTTGGATCGCACCCAAATTTCACCCACACCAGGCAATGCTATCGTGTCCGAGCATAACGATTTCTTCGATTCGATACGGCGGAGGCAAGAACCAAGGGTTTCTGGAACCTCCGCGATTCGTTCTCTCGAAGTGGCTTGTGCGATCACCCGGCAAATCACCCCAGGACGGCTCAAACTCCATCGCCAAGCGGCCTAAACGCAGCCCGCAGGATAAGCCTCTAGCTTGTCAGCGAGATAGCCATACCAAACCAAGGAACGGGTCGCTAAGATATCTAAGCGACACCGCATCTTCTTTTTCTCTTGATCTCTCGGAAATCAACCTATGCTTCGCCCAAGCTTGAGCTTGCTAGTTCTGGCATTGTGTGGCTATTTACCGGACTTGGCCCTGTCCCAAGAACCACAAACCACTCAAGCATCTGCGTTATCTGGACTCACGATCGATGGGATCCAGGTGATCGAACATCAAGTCTCCTCGGAAATGCAGTGGAGACGACCCCCAGAACCAAACCTCTCGGCGCGGACCGAACTGTTCCTGCTTAACAATTCTCAATCACCCGTCGAAGTCTCCGGGCCCGTGAAACTCGATGGAGCCTCGCCCAGCGATCTAGTCGCCGCCGATGCCCTAGCTTGGTTCGATCCCTCCTGGGAAAAAGGTTTCAGTCTGCCCCCAGGTGCCCTACGCGTTTTGCGCTTCAATGGCAAAACCACCGAGTGGGGAACCGATTCGATCCACACCCTGAGCTTGCCAACCTCTACCAACCAAACCACCGAACTCCCTTTCGAAGTCAATCCTCCTAGCACTTGGATCGAATCGATGGGATTCCTAAACTCCCCCGAGTCGTTTCGTCCTACCTCTATCGTCGTTACCCTCCGAAACCAACTTGGGCAAAACCTCAAACTCCAGTCGTGTCAATTGTGGCTACCCAAAGACAACGACTCTTACCAAACCCTCTTCCCAGCCAAAACCTTTGACACCACCGGCAGCCAGCCACTGAAGACTTGGGCAGGTAACCAGACCATCCACGCCAACGAACTATCGGGCTTTACCCTCTCGAGCGATCCGCTTCCGCTGACATACATGGCCCTCAAAGTCGTCCTGGTCAAAGAGGATTCCAACGAGCCGATCCAACTTTGGGCCAGCATGAAAGTTCGCCCAAGCACCTTCGATATCAGCGGTGGTTGGACCGCCAATAAGGTCAAAGACCGCATGAGTATGACCAACGAAGAGTATCTCAAGACTCTCGCGCTGCTGCATGTTAATACCGGCCAGATCGAAGAAGTCGATGGATACACTAACAACAACGAACTCTACTCGAAGTATCCGATGAAACGATTCAACCGACTCGGTGATCGCAATCGATACGACACCCAATCCATGCTTCCAACGATCCACGCTGTCGAATTCCTTGGTGAACCTCAGTACGGTGGAGGTCGACCCGTCCCGCCCCAAGAAGTCTTTGATAAGCTCGAGCCTTATGCCCCTTGGCAACTCCCCACGAGCGTCACCCTCAGCGAAGAGCGGACTTGGAGATTCTACGCCGGACTGTCCGACTACCCTCACTACGATGCCTATCGGGTTATCGCACCGGCTGCCGACGCTTGGAATAAGTACGATCGTTGGAACGGTGCATCGATCCGCTGGGGAGCACCTTTGGAAACCATCGGCACCATGACTCGCAGCTTGCGTCAGCAAAGCCGACCAGCAAGCATCGCTTACTGGTCCCAAGGTGCCCACGACGGCTGGGGTGGCATCCTCAGTCCCCGACGTGGATCGCCTACTCCCGAGGAACTGCGTTCGCAAGCTTGGCACGGTCTGGGAAACGGTATCATGTCCCTGTACTGGTTCAATTTGAGCATGAAGTCTCTAGCGAAATTTCCCGATCTGCTAGAGCCCATCCGACGTGTCGGTCGGGAAATCCAACTGCTCAAACCGATCCTGGAATCCGGTACTGCTTATCGCTATGAGCGAATTCTCCAATCTGGAAAACTATCGTGGGATCTCTCTTCGGTCGTTAACCAGGATTCAGCAATCCTCGTTGCCAACGATTTAGATTATTCAATCGATGAGAAAACTCGAACCTTCCAGTTCTCGAATCGATCCGATATCCTCCAATTCGAGTTGCCGGTATGGCTCGCCGCCACCGACCCATCAGGCGGGTTGGACTGCTTTGAAATCGACAGCCAAGGACCCAAGCCGGTCGCCTACCAGATCACCAAAAATCGAATCAAGATCGATGCCAAACAAGTGCATGTCGTGGGAGTCTATGTGGTGACCCGGGACAAGTCCTTGCGACAACGCCTTGCAGAACAATCGGCAGCCTTGGACCAACGAGAAAAAGCCTTGGGTTTCGACCCGATCGGCAATTCCGACGATCTTCGGAAACTTCAAAGCTGGGTCGACTAACGTTCCGAATCGTTGCCGCCGGAATCTTCGGATGACAGATTCGCCCTTTTGACTACCATGTAGGGTCACACGGGCTGACACCTGCGTTCATCGTTCCCTCCTACCATCTCCCCCCATGAAAAATAGATCCCTGTTTGCAAGCGTGCTGGCGAGTCTTTGCTTGGTCCATTTGGGTTGGATCGAAAAGCTTAGTGCTCAGGAAACCGAAGCGACGTTTGTTTCGGGCGTCCGGCAACTGACCTTCGAAGGTGCCCGTGCGGGCGAAGGTTACTTCAGTCGAGACGGCCAGCAGATGGTTTTCCAAAGCGAACGCCAGCCAGGAAACCCGTTCTATCAAATTTACTTGCTAGACCGCGAGTCCGGGGACGTCGAGCGTGTCTCACCAGGCCACGGTAAAACGACCTGCGCATGGATCCATCCCGATGGCGATCGAGTCCTTTTTGCTTCGACTCAGTTTGACCCCGAGGCCAAGTCCAAGCAGCAAAGCGAACTGGACTTTCGCGCCTCTGGCCAGCAGCGCCGGTACGCTTGGGATTATGATCCTCAGTTCGAATTGGTCGAATGGAATCGAAAGACCGGGAGTTACAAGCAACTGACCCAAGCCATGGGCTACGACGCGGAAGCTTCCTACAGCCCTGATGGAAAGTGGATCGCTTTTTCATCCAACCGAGCGGCTTACGAAAAGCCGTTGACTCCGCGTGAAAAGACTTTGTTTGAAAACGATCCGGCCGTGGCGCTGGACTTGTACGTGATGGATTCCGATGGAACGAATGTTCGCAAGATCACTGACGTCTTTGGATACGACGGCGGCCCCTTTTTCTCCCCCGATGGGAAACGGATTTGTTGGAGGCGATTCAGCGAAGATGGGGCGACGGCGGAAATCTATTCGGCCAACGTCGACGGCTCGGATCCCAAGCAGATCACTCGGCTGGGAGCCATGAGCTGGGCCCCTTTTTTTCATCCCTCGGGCGATTACATGATCTTCGCTACGAACCTGCAAGGGTTCGCAAACTTTGAACTCTACATCGTCGATGCTGCTGGGACCAAAGACCCGGTTCGCATCACTTCGACCGACGGTTTCGATGGCCTGCCGGTCTTCACTCCCGACGGATCGGAGCTTGCATGGACCAGCAATCGTACAGCCGATAAAAAATCGCAAATCTTCATCGGCAAGTGGAACGATTCAGCCGCTCGTAAAGCGTTGGGGTTGGAAGGCGATCCGGCCAAACCATCTAGCGACGGGCTCGGTGAAGTCTCCGGATTGGCCATGCTTAATGCCAAAGCCAACGACAACGACTACAAGCCATCGGATGTCGGACGCCACGTCGATTACTTGTGCCGACCTGAACTCGGTGGCAGACTAACCGGAACCGATGGCGAACGTCTCGCGACGGCTTATGTTGCCAGCTACATGTCTCAACTGGGACTTGCTCCTGCGGGCACGGATACTTTTTCTTCACTGATGGACAAAGTGAAACCCGCAACATCCCAAAAGGTTGATGTTGCCAGTCTCGATGAGTTCGGCAAGTACTTTTATCCCTTCCCTTACACCGCAGGGGTCGAACTCACCGGGAGCAACAAACTCGTCTCGGGTTCCAAGGAGTGGACGTTGGACCAGGACTGGAGGCCATTGGCTTTTTCCAAGTCCATTGAAGTCGAGCCCACGGGAGTGGTGTTTGCGGGCTACGGCATCGTGGCTCCTGCCGATGGCGATCAAAAAGAATACGATTCCTATGTCCATTTGGACGTCGAGAACAAATGGGTCATGGTCCTGCGACAGTTGCCAAGCGACGTGAGTCCAGAGCGTCGCCAGCAGTTGGCTCGCTACAGTTCATTGCGATTCAAAGCGATGGTTGCTCGGGACCGAGGCGCCAAAGGCTTGATCGTCGTCAGCGGGCCCAAAAGCGGTGTGCGTCAGCAATTGGTCCCCTTGCAAAACGATGGATCCCTCTCCGGGACCAGCATCGCAGCCATCAGCGTCAGCGATGCGCTTGCATTGGAATGTTTTGCCAAGAGCGAAGACAAACTTGAAGATCTGCAAGCCGAACTGGACAAAGGGGAGATGATGATGGGCTTTGAATTGCCCGAAGTAAGCGTCCGGGCTTCGATCCAAGTCCAACCGATCAAGCGAACAGGGACCAACGTGCTAGGTATCCTGCGAGCTTCCGAGGATCCTAACCAAGCCGCCAAATCGGTCATCATTGTCGGGGCCCACATCGATCACTTGGGAGCCGGCGGAAACAGTTCGACTTTGGCGCGTGACGAAGAGCGCAACGGGATCCATCGAGGTGCCGACGACAACGCTTCTGGAGTCGCAGCGATGCTCGAAATCGCCCAATCGCTAGCAAGTCAAAAGAAGGCGGGCAAACTGCAACTCAAGCATGACATCCTCTTTGCAGCTTGGTCCGGCGAGGAAATGGGACTGCTAGGTTCAGCGTACTTTGCAGACCACTTCCATGAGATCTATCCAAACTTGGACAAACCCGAAGGCAACAAGCTGTATCCCACCGTGGCCGCATGCGTGAATCTCGATATGGTCGGTCGTTTGAGAGAAAACCTCGTTCTGCAAGGAATCGGATCTTCGCCGTACTGGAAGGGAGAAATCGAAAAGCGAAACGCGGTCGTTGGACTGCCGATCACGCTGCAAGCCGACAGCTACTTGCCCACCGACGCCAGCACGTTCTTCCTCAAAGGGGTTCCGATCCTTTCGGCCTTTACCGGTTCTCACTCGGAGTACCATACACCGCGCGATACGCCCGAGCTGCTCAACTACGACGGAGCGGCTCAGATTGCCAAGTTGATGGGATTGGTCACTCGAGCTTTAGGAACGACCCAGAGCATTCCTGAGTACACGGAACAAAAGGCACCCGAGAACCAAGGGACACGAGCCGCGATGACGGCTTATTTGGGCTCGATCCCCGACTATGCCCAAGGAGACATTCAAGGTGTGCTGCTATCGGGTGTATCCAAGGATGGTCCAGCGGCCCAAGCTGGGGTCAAGGCCAAGGACATCGTCATCGAGCTGGCGGGCCGCAAGGTCGAGAACATTTACGACTACACCTATGCGATCGAGGCGTTGAAAGTAGGCCAAGAGACCGAGATCGTCGTCAAACGCGGATCCCAAACCCATCGGTTCAAGGTCACACCGCAGTCTCGCCAGTAATGCCCAGCAATCCGACTTGACGTGGAACTTGCGCATTTTGTACAAGTCCCGCATTATGAAACTTGCGGTGATGTTGCCAAATTGGGTCGGAGATGCCTGCATGGCTACCCCTGCGCTGCGGGCTTTACGTACCGAGCTTGCCGCCGATACCTCGATCTGTTGGGTCGGAAGGCCCGGTCCTTTGGGGGTCCTCGAAGGCTTGGCGTGGTCCGATAAAACCCTTTGCTACAAACCCCGCTCCAAGACGCTTCTGAACCGACGACAGCTCGTTGGCGCACTGAGGGCTGAACGTTTCGATACGATCCTGTATTTGACCAACAGCCTCTCGACGGCACTGATCGGAGCCCTTGCAGGCATTCGTCGCAGGATCGGATACGCCCGCGACTACCGCAGTTGGCTTTTGTCCGACCCGGTCCCGGTGTGCACCGAGCATCACAACGCCCGCAAAGACCCTTGCATCGACAACTACTTGAGACTTGCTCAAGCCATGGGCTGTAGTGCTAGCGATCGACACACCGAGCTTGCGCTGACTCACGACGACCAGTTGCTAGCCCAATCATGCTTAGAATCGATCGGACTCGATATCCATCGCAAGTTGATCGTCATGAACACTGGGGCGGCCACAGCGCTGACGAAACGATGGCCTGTCGAGCAAGCCGCAGCAGCCGCAAGGAAGCTTGCCCAAGACCTCGACGTATGGGTGCTGATCCACTGTGGGCCCGCCGAGCGAGACAGCGCCAGTTCGATCGAGACCCTTGCCAATGACCCTCGCGTCAGGAGCATGGGTCGCTTTGAGGATTTGCCATTGGGGTTGAGCAAGTCATTGATCGCCCGATCGGCTTTGGTTGTATCGACGGACTCCGGACCGCGTCACATCGCAGTGGCATTGAATAAACCTGTTGTCTCCTTGTTTGGATCGATCGATCCGGGGCTGACGCGCACTTACAATGTCCCAGAAACCATTGTCACCTTGGGGTTGGACTGTCAGCCATGCGGATCTTACGATTGCCGGTTCAAACATGCCAACTGCATGAACCAACTCGATTCGGACCGAGTGGTTCGAGCTGCCAAAGCGGTATTTGGGCAGTCCAAAAGCCAATCGCTTCATTTAGCGAATCCTCGCTAAAAAAAAATTCACGACAGAGATCCAAATGATGCTTCGACGTTCTATCGCATTCGCATCGGTGCTGGCCGCAGGCGTTCTGATTGGGTGGGGTTTTCATTCGAAGATCGACACATCCAGTGCACAGGCAGGCCCTCAAAACCCATTGGTGATCCCAGCGCCACCGGTCCCTCAAGGCCAGTTCGGTGCACCGGCATTCCAGCCTGGAGGAGCTCCGATTCCGCCCAATCCGGTTCAAGCTCCTGCCCCTGCAGCGCAAGGCATCCAGCTTGCCGATGGCTTTATAGCTAGCTCGACCGAAGAAGCGATTCACGTGAGTGTTTATGAGTCGGTCAACCGAGGTGTGGTCAACATTTCGACTCGAAGCATACGCCCGGAAGCTTTCTTGCTGGTCGCCGAGATCGAAGGAAACGGCAGCGGTTCGGTGATCGATGGCCAAGGCCATATCTTGACCAATTTCCACGTCATCGAAGGTGCCCGAAACATCAACGTCACCTTATTCAACGGGGAGTCGTTTCCTGCGGAGTTGGTCGGCCAGGACCCTGACAACGACATCGCTGTTTTGAAAATCAGCGCCCCTGGCGAAATGCTCTTTCCGATCCGCTGGGGTGACTCGAGCCAATTGAGGGTTGGCCAACATATCATCGCCATCGGGAATCCGTTCGGATTCGAACGGACCATGAGCACCGGGATCATCTCGAGCCTGAACCGACAAATCACGTCTCGGACCCGACGAACCATTCGATCGGTGATCCAAATCGATGCTGCGCTCAACCAAGGCAACTCGGGTGGACCTCTGCTGAATTCGCGAGGGGAACTGATCGGGATGAATACCGCCATCGCTACCCGTAGCGGTGACAACGCGGGGATCGGATTTGCCATCCCGGTCAACACGATGAGCCGAGTGGTCCCGCAACTGATCCATACCGGTAGGGTGGCTCGACCGACCATCGGCATCATGCAAGTCTTCGAAACCGAAAACGGTTTGCTCATCGTCAACATGTCCCCCAATGGCCCTGCCGAGCGAGCCGGGCTTCGCGGTTCGAGCATCGAGCGTCGCAAAGTTCGATCGGTATTGGGAATGGTCGAACAAGAGTCGGTCGATCACAGCCAAGCCGATTTGATCATCGCGATCGATCAGACCAAGGTCAAACAAGCAGACGATTTGCTCAGTGTGATCGAAACCAAAAAGGCTGGCGATGTGGTCCGATTGACCATCGTGCGATCGGGCAAATCTCTATCGATTCCTGTGACGTTAGGATCTGGCGAATGATTCCGTGGGAGCGTGTTGAAGCTGCCGATGCAGTGATCTTCGATTGCGATGGTACTTTGGTCGATTCGATGCCGATCCATTTCCTAGCTTGGAATCGAACCATGACCGAAGTCGGGATCGAGCTACCTGAAGACCGCTTTTATGCCATGGGAGGGATTCCGACCCACCGAATCATCGAGATGCTGGCTCATGAACAGCAGGTGCTGGTCGATGCCCACGCAACAGCCAAACGCAAGGAAGAGGCTTTTTATGAGCTGATCCACATGCTCGAGCCCATCCATATCGTCGTCGAGGTAGCCAAGAAACTCAGAGGTTTAAAACCGATCGCGGTTGCCAGTGGCGGGAGCCGTCATGGGATTGAGAAACAATTGAGGCATGTAGGGATCTGGGACTGGTTCGATACGATTGTTTGTGCCGAGGATACGGTCAGGCACAAGCCCGATCCGGATGTGTTTTTAGAGAGCGCTCGCCGCTTGGGCGCTTCGCCAGAAAAGTGTTTGGTCTTCGAAGATGCGGAACTTGGGATCGAAGCGGCAAAACGGGCTGGGATGGATTGGTTGGATGTGAGAAACTATTTCGAATCCAAACGTATCCCATTGGATTAAACTAGTCCTTGCACTGATGAATCCAGGTCACTCTTGTTAACGGCTTGCCGATGATCACCGCTAGATGGTTTTGGTTCGCGCTTGCGATGCTGTTGCTTGCGGTCGCCTGGCCTATCTCGCAGAGACTCTCGCTGGACCGTTCGCTCGAAAGGATGTTTCCTGTGGACGATCCTGATCGGATCGAGTTCCAAAGGATCGAGGATGAATTCGGAGTATCTCAATTTCTCGTGTTTGCTTACCGAGATCCGCAGCTTTGGGCCGCCGATGGCTCGGGCATCGACCGAGCTATGCAATGGCGACGATCGATCGAGCAGACTCCAGGGGTCGCTTATGCGCTGGATCTATCCCGTGTCGATCAGATGCTCACAACCCTCAAGGGGCCTGCGGGCTTGCTCGGAGCCTTTTCAGCAGAGAAAACCAGCCGTCCCCTGCTCGATACAAACAACAAGCTAGCCAAAGAGTATCGTGAATTGTTCACCGGCCAAACCCATTCTGCTCAGACCGATTTGGTAGCCATCGGTGTTTTGCTCGATCGATCGCACACCGGTTTGGCCGACCTTCGACAACTTGCCAACAGCGCCCCAGGGGGATTGCTCGTGGGACACGTGGCGATGGTCGACGAAGGCTTTCAGGAAATCGAACAGGACGGAAATCGACTCGGTATCTTTTCGACAATCACTCTGTCTCTGCTTATGCTCCTGGGCTTTCGATCGATCCGTTGGGCATTGATCGTGGTGGTGGTCGTTCAGTGGTCATTGGTCATCACACGCGCGATCTTGGTCCTTTTGGACTGGGAGTTGACGATGGTTTCCTCGATGCTCTCATCGATCGTGATGGTCGTAGGGGTAGCGACAACACTGCATTGGATGTTTGGATATCAACACTTTTACCAATCTAACGCAGACGAAACAAATCTTGAACTTAGGGCAACTGGTGCGCTGCGTGCGTCGATAAGCCGACTATGGCAGCCGATGGTCTGGGCTGTGGTCACCGACGCGATCGGCTTTGCATCCTTGGCCTTGTCTCGGGTCGGTCCTGTCCAAGACTATGGCAGCATGATGGCGGTCGCTTGCGGCGTGGTCCTCGTGGGGATCTTTTGCTTAGTCCCCACTTTGGCCTTGCTCCCTATGGGTTACCAACTCGGTAATGTGCCGGGCGACATATGGATTCAAAAGAATCTACAGCGATTGCTCGATGGGGTGTGCAAGCATCGCAGGTGGGTCATTGCCATGGCTGGTTTGCTGCTGCTCTTGGGAGTGGCCGGTTCGAGTCGTTTAAAGGTTGAAACCGATTTCCTCAAGAACTTTCAGTCCAACTCGCCGATTGCTCAAGCGTACCGGGCCGTAGAATCAGAGCTTGGTGGTGCCGGGATCTGGGATGTGATGCTGCCGGCCCCCAAGCCGATCACTCAGGAGTACTTTGATCGTGTTTTGGCGATGGAAAAGGAACTTTTGGAGATCGAAGTGCCAGCAAGTGGTCCAGGAAGCCAGTCGCTAAAACTGACCAGCGCCTTGAGCTTGGCCGACACCGATCGCGTGGCACGAAACGCTCCGGTCCTCAAGATGATTCCGATCGAAGCAAGGTTGCTTGGGACGAAGCAATCGATGGGACGGTTTTTTGGGACTTTGCTCAGTGAGTCGCAAAATGGTCGGTCCCTTCGTGTGATGCTTAGGTCTCAGGAACGCAGTGAATCGGAGCAAAAAATGGAACTGATTTCGAGGGTGCGGCAGGTGGTCGCCAAGCATCAAGCGGACATGATCCCTGATGGAATCAGCAATGCAGGTCAGGTCACAGCCGTCACTGGTTACTATGTGTTGCTTACGAAACTCGTCGAGCATGTGGTGGCCGATCAGTGGAAATCGTTCTTGGTCGCAGCTTTGGGGATTGGAATCTCGATGGTAATCGCCTTGCGCTCGTGGAAGTACGCGATGGTGGCGATGATCCCTGCGGTGTTACCCAGCTTGGTGGTCTTGGGAGTCTTGGGGGGCCTTGGGATTCGGATGAATTTAGGGGCGGCGATGATCGCGGCCGTTTCGATGGGATTGGGTGTCGACTCTTCGCTCCATTATTTGTTCCGGTATCGCCAAGAGCGAATAGGTAGCCGGGGAGTTTCGGTCCAAGAAGGATTGATGGCCGCTCAGAATCAGACGGGGATGGCCGTATTGATGGCGACCCTTGCGCTGGTGATCGGATTTGGTTCGATGGCAGTTAGCGATTTTTTACCGACGGTGGCTTTTGGTACCCTGGCGGCTTGGACGATGGTCGGGGGACTTATCGGAACCTTGTGCCTGCTACCTGCTTTGGTCTATTGGGTCGAAGGGGACGGGGGCTGAAAGAGAAGGGCAAAAAAATAGGGTGGCAAAAAAATGGTGTGGCAAAAAAATGAGGTGGCAAAAAAATGGTGTGGCAAAAAAATGGTGTGGCAAAAAAATGAGGTGGCAAAAAAATGAGGTGGCAAAAAAATGAGGTGGCAAAAAAATGGTGTGGCAAAAAAATGAGGTGGCAAAAAAATGAGGTGGCAAAATCCAATGAGAGGGTTCTTGAGGAAAGTTTGAGGTTAAAACAAAGAGTGTTTGGGTCAGTGACTTCGTGCTCGTGCTCAGTGAAGCGGTGCTCGTGATCGTAATCGAAAAGCAACTGTGGCTAACGAATTGGGTTTTGGATCCTTGCGGAATTTTCAATAGTCTGGTGGCCCAAACTCTGTCGGAAGGGCTTCGAGTACGAGCAGGAG
>Ga0172376_10000058_pt1 | contig 124772 bp, 113 predicted proteins | sample Lak35m_FD_121114 | JGI IMG/M metagenome (GOLD analysis project Ga0172376, IMG submission 121114) | Freshwater microbial communities from Kabuno Bay, South-Kivu, Congo - kab_092012_35m | ecosystem: Environmental > Aquatic > Freshwater > Lake | place: Democratic Republic of the Congo...
CAATCCACGCCCCCCGGCGGACCGGGAGGCGACTCGCCGACGGTCGTGGCCGGAGCCGCCCAGTTTGCAGTTTCAATCCACGCCCCCCGGCGGACCGGGAGGCGACGAGGACAGCAGCGGACCAGAGTGCGAGCAGATAGTTTCAATCCACGCCCCCCGGCGGACCGGGAGGCGACTCCACACGCCTAAGCGTGTGGTTGCAATAGTCTAATGGTCGCGCGCGCGCGAACCAGCCAGCGCAATCCAGCAGCGCAGGCCCCGACGGATGTGGGGCCCAAACATGTCTCAATGGATCCGGCACTTGAAGCGCGCGCGAACCCTCGCGCTACGCGGCGACACTCGGGGTTCGCGCCCCAAGTCACAGAACCAGCGGGTTGTTAAAGTCGACCGCCCGAAACCTGCCGTGTTCGCGCACTTCACACCCCTTCACATCTGCCATGCGATAGAGCCTAAGGCTGTCGAGATCGAGGTCGATCTCTTTGAGCAAGCGCCGTTCGAACTCTTCCATTTGAGCCAGGTTGATTTGGCATTCGAAGACTGACTTTTGCACCCGCTGGCCCAACCCCTCGCATGCTCTCGCAACACGGCGAAGTCGGCGGCGGCCTGACCGATCCTCAGTATTGACGTCGTAGCAAACAATCACCAACACCGGCGAGTCCCCCTCAAGGCCGTGCTGAACCGCTTGGCCACGCTGCTCATCGCATCGGGAAGGGCAGGTATGCGGGCACCTCACGGCGGATGAATCGCGCAAGCAGCCTCGCCTGAACAAGGGGCACCAACCCGAACGCGACCTTCTCGCTGAACAGGGGGTGGATTAGTTCCTCTTGCTTGCGCTCTTGGTACGTGACCACGACGACCTTCCGCGCAGCCTCCTCAAGCGTCACGGCCCCACCCTCCCGCTCGGAGAAATCTTGGGCGCGTAACTGACCTCGATTGATCAGCGTCAGCGCCAAGCGGTCCGCGTACGGTCGGAACTCCTCCATGAGGTCTAGTGCCAGCGAAGCGCGACCGGGACGGACCGCGTGCAGAAAACCGAGTTGAGGATCGAGCCCAGCCGTCTCTATTGCACTCCGGCAATCGTTCATCCACATGGAGTACAAGAAGCTGACGAGAGCATTCATGCGGTCGCGTGGGGGCCTGCGGCTGCGACCATCCATCTGGAAGCTCGGGCGCGAATCCGATTTGACGATCAAATTCAGAGCGTCGAAATAGGTTCTTGCCGCCTCGCCTTCGACGCCACGCAGGGTGTCCAGATCAGCCCCGCCGGGCAGAGCGCGAAGATTCGCGGCCAGATCCTGCGCCGCCCGGGTCAACCGAGCAACCTCTGCCTCGTCCTTGGCCTCGCGCGCACCGCGCAAAAGCGTCTGTCGCTGATTGTGCAGCTTCCCAGCGACCAGACTCCGGGCTAGGTCGAGCGTCAGTATTGCGTCATCCACAGCTCGGTGCTGGGCGCGCCTGAGTAGGACATTGCCGCTTATCCCGCCCTCTAACCGAGCCTTGAACCGGCCGTTGCTGCTCAGCAGTACAAGGGACTTGCCGTCTTCTGCCAACCGGTGCATCAAACCAGCGCTCAAACCGACATTGCCAAAGCAGACTACCGACTGCAGGTGATGAAGCGGTACACGCAGTCGCGTCTCCCTGTCGACGTCAACCACGCGAAGGGTGTCGTTGTCCAAGCGCAGGTAGCTGTCTGGCAGCGTGACGTATAGGGTGTTGAGCAGTTGCATGCGTGGTCTGCAGACCTGGATCCGGTCAGCCCCGAGCCTCATAAAGCTGGCGGCGCCAATCGTCTGGCTGCTGAAGGCGGCGCCAAGCCTCTGGCTGACAGCGGTCCAGCAGCGAGCAACCCTCGCAGCGCCGTTGGTCTGTCGTCGGCGGTGGCAACACACCCAGCCCGAGCATTTCTCTAACGGCCGCTGTCGCGTCGGTCACCGCCGCGCGCAGGCTCGCGTCGATCGCCACAACCCGGCGTCCTCGCGAACTCGCGTAGTAGATGGCACCCGCTGGCACCTCAAGGCCGGTCATGCCCTCCAGGCAAAGCGCCTGCGCAGCGAGTTGAACGTCATCGGCAGCGGCAATGTCAACGGACTTGTGCCGGCTACCGTGCTTGTACTCAACGGGGTACGGGGTGCCGCCGACCTCAAACTCGACCACATCGGCTTTGCCGATGAGGCCGAGCGTGTCGTGCCATATTGGCAGCGCTCGCTCGATCCTCAGCCCTTGACGCACCTCCATACCGGGCTGATCCACTTGTTGGTGGACGGCTTGCCCCCTCAGGGTGTGGAGGTTGTCATCAAAAGCCTGCTCAAGATGAATCAGACCGCACTGGCGCGGGCAGTAGGCCCAGTGCTGGAGCGCCGAAATTGTGACGGGATCAGCGCCTCCGACGTCGGGCGCCGGGGCAGCCATCTTCATCAGCAGCGACGGGTCAGTTTCACGCCGGAAGCCACCTCCACACTGTCGCCCACTGCAAGTGCCTGTCCGTCGAAGGTGACGGCGTAGGCTGCGAAGTCCCGCGCAGGCGTGCCCGGCGCCCTAGGTGCCACCACCAGCCGGTCAAACAGTGCGTGCGCCGGGGCATTGCCCAGCTCGCTGTCGTGCTCGAACACATAGAGCCCGCGCGTACTCATCTGCCCACGGGCGGCTGAGTGGTCATGCTCGAACATCTGCTCCAGCGCCTTGAACGTCAGCTCTAGGTCATCGGCCGAGTACCCGGTCTGCTTGGCGAGGAAGGCCGAAATGAAGCCGTGCGAGCGGTACAGGCCGTAGGGCACAGTGTGTTTGCGGCCCATGGTGCGGTTGTCGCCACCCTGCCTTTCGGCCTCGGCCTCGGTGGCCACGGCCATGCGGGTGATCGAATGCTCCAGCGCCACGATGGGCTCGATCGAGCGCGCGAAAGTCATCTGCACCGGGCCGCGCACCTGGCCGCAGTTGACGCCGAGGGACATCACGGCGCCGAAAGTGCGCACGTCGTAGAAGTTGGCGCACATCCACTGCCGCGCCTTGTCCACGGTGTCACCGCCGCCCTTGCGCTTCTTGTCCTCGCCCTTGAGCGCGTCCTCGGCGCCCACGGCCACATAGGCCCGCTCGTGGGTCTTGTTGAGGATGGCCTTCTCCTTCACGTAGATCTCGAACGGCGGCTGCTCGCCATGCACCAGGCCGACGTAGTTGCGCACCTTGCGCTTCAAGGCCACGTCGGTCATCAGCCCGTGGCCGGTCTCGGCATCCAGTCGCGGCAGGTTGCCGGCGTCGGGGTCGCCGTTGGGATTGCCGTCCTTCACGTCGAAGAGCAGCACGAAGTCGTAGCGGCGGGTCAGGGACATGGTTTCCTCCTGGGGTCAGTTCGTCTCGGTGGGAATGGCGTCGGCGGATGCCGCTTCCAGGGCGGCTTCCGTCTTGGTGAAGAAGGCCTGGCGCTGGTGGTAGTAGCCGAGGGCAAAGCGGCCCTGATCGGGCAACGTCAGGTGCGGCGGGAAGTCGCCAACTGCGCCCAGAATTTCACCCAACAGCTTCTCGAAGTTCGTGGCACGGCCGCGGTTCGTCAGCTTGGCCAGGTGGTGGTTCTTGAGCCGCAGCAGGGTGGTAAACACCGCCACTGGCGTGCTGGAGGCAGCGCCGTAGTAACGCTCGCGGATCGTGGCGTTCAGCCCCGGGCTGGCCTCTTCCTGGATCTTCTCCAGCGTGGCGAACAGCCGGCCCAGCCGGTAGGCCACGTTCGGGTTGTCGGTGTTGAGCATGACAGTGGGTTCCTCCTGGGGTGAACTGGGGTGGCCGCGCAGCAGGCAGGCCTTGATGACGGCGGCGCGCAGGTAAGGCACGTGTTGTTCGGCGCGGCAGCGCGTCACAGCGGCGTTCAGCCAGGCGGCGGGATACGGGGTGCCGCTCAGGATCGCGCGCATTACCTCGCCGCCCAGGTTGGGCGGCAGGTTGTCGGCCTTGCCGAGCAGGGCCACGGCGGCCATCAGGCGGAACAGCGTCGGGTGCTCCAGGTCTTTCGGGCCATGCGCCACGGCCAACTCATCGAACCAGCGTCGCACATGGCCGGCGACTTCGCGCAAGGGCGCCGGCTGCCAGAAGCGGATCGCGATGCGCGCCGCGTTCGGCGCTAGGCCGAGCACAAAGAACTTGCGTTCGCCCGCCGCGCCCGAGTAGCGGCCGGTGTGCAGGCTGTCGTACAGCGCGCGGACCTGTTCGGTGTGGGCATGCGGGTCGTCCACATCGTCGGCGAACAAAGCGGCAAAGCCTTCTTCCACATCGCTGTCCTCCTCGCTCTGCGCCCAGAACACCGTGCTGGCGTCGCCCACCTGCATGCGCTGGCGCGAGCCCTGTGCGAGCAAGTGGTTCAGGGCTTTGGTGTAGGCCGCTGCAGCCTCCTCACTCACGGGCGCGTTCTCGCCCTTGCGTTCGGTCTTCCCGTAGGACTCAAAGGAGCGTTCGTTGAACGAAACAATCGAGGCACCGGCCGTCTGGGTATTCCAGACGTTCTTGATTACAGGGTGAGATACCTGGATCGGGACGTTGACGGCTCCGGTCAGCAAGCAATTCCCGGTGACACCACTGGACGTGGCGCTGAACCGGTTGAGGTACGCCGCACGTACAGCAGGGCGATCCGAGATCAACTGATCGTCCCCGGCGAACCTGAAGGCAATTGCAGGCTGCCCGGTAGCAAGGATCTCAAGGTCGCTGGCCCAGTCTTGCATGAGTCGGCTGCGGTACTCGGAGTCGCCGCGGAGTCGATTCAGAAACTTGCGCAGACTGACGAGCGCGAGGTCGTCGACACCGTGCAACCACTCCCCGAGCGTTGCTATGAAGCTGTCGAGCTTCTTGATGGCATCGGGTCCCATTCCGAGTGCGAACGATGCATTGTCCCAGAGCAGGTTGGCATCCTTGCCGCTGTTGTTGTGCTTTAGCGATTGCTTGCCGATGTTGGGCAATCGCCTTGCCACGCCGGGACGCCGGTTCTTCTTTTCGAAGATTTGGCAACACTTCAACTGTGCCGCAGTGCCATCAGGTCGAATTTCCACGATGAAATCGATGCCCTTGTCGATCCAGCCGTCGGGCGCGAGTGCATCGGGGTCGGCGCTGGATTTGCGCTCGTAATAGGCGTGCAGCGCTTGCAGGATCACGACCGCACCTCAGACTTCGTCAGGTCGATAACCCCCTGCACTGCCTGGGCGCGAAAGAACATCGGCCGCGCGTCCCCAGGCCGACTGAAGTCCATGTCGTAAAGCATCCAGCCAAAGTCGCCGTCGACACTGGTAAACGCCTCGGGTTCGTCATTTGGGCTGTCAACTAGCCGGAAGCGCGCGTCGAACTCACGGCAGCCGAGGTAGGGTTGGTTCACGCACTGCCCATTTCTGGCGCGGCGACGGAACATCTCGGCGTACTTGGCCGGGTTGGCGAGCGCCTCGCCCTGGACCGGCTCGAAGCGGGCGTGCAGGCGGTAGGCCACGTCGCGCAGGAAGAGGCCGGCGCGCTGTTGGCGTTCGTCCTCGATGTTCAGCCCGAGCGTGCCGCTGCCGGCCTGCATCGCGGTCTGCACGTTACGCGTCGAGATCACCGCACCAACCTCGTTGCGCCGCACGCTGATCCAGCGCACCGGGTTCAGCACCTCGATGCGCTCGACGACCCAGCGGATTTCGGGCTTCCACAAGACGGCCTCGAACACCGCCCGCGCAGCCGAGGGCGTGATGAAGTCGTAGGACACGCGCTCCACCTTCATCTCGGGGCGCGTGAAGCAGGCGTAGTCGCCGCGGACTTCCAGGCAATGGCTCTGCATCGGGTTTCCTCCTTGTCGATCCATCGGTTTCAGACGAAAAACGCGGCCGGATCTCCCGGCGCGCCATCCAGCCGCGCACCCAGCACGGGGTCGTAGAACACGTCGGAGTCGGCCTGCACATAGAGACCAGGTGCGACCTCGTTGACGTCACCCGCGGCGAGTAGGCGCCTGAGGTCGTTCTGATAGATCAATACGCCATAGCGCTGCAGCTTGCGCATTAGCCAACGTGCGGGTCCGTCGCGTTCAAGCAAGGCTATGAGCACATCAATGTCGTCGCGGCACCGCGGGCTTCGCCACCGCACGAAGATGGTGACAGCGTCTTTTTCGTCGATTAGCCTGAAAGCGTCTGCGGCGTCGCGGAAGCGCACAGACAGCGACTGCTCGACCTTGTCGATCTGCAGTTTCAGCGCACTGCAGACAGCCTTGGCGTCAAGCGAGTGAGCATCGGCGTAAAGCCGGCCGAAGTAGCGACTGACGCGCTCGAGCGCCAGCGGATCATCATCTGGAGTCAGGCCATCCCACACTGCAGTACAGGCCTGAGCGGCGTTACGTAGGAGGCCCGGTGGTGGACCCTTCGGCGGGACGAAGACGTATACCTCGCCGCTCGCCAACTGCCCCTCACGGTTGCAACGGCCCGCAGCCTGAGCCATCGAGTCAAGTCCGGCGAGGGCGCGGTAGACAACCGGGAAATCCAGATCCACCCCGGCCTCGACCAACTGCGTACTGACCACGCGTACGGGCGTGGTGCGCTCGCCGCGAGCCAGTGCTGCACGACGCTGTCGCAGGGCTTCTTTAATGTCGGCAATGACCTCGCTGCGGTGCTGGGGGCACATAAGAGCCGAGAGGTGCCAGAGGCCCTCAGACCCGACCTCGCGCCTCAACTCGTCGTAGAGCGTCCTGGCGTCGGCTCGGCGGCCGACGATAGCGAGTACGGCGTCGTGCCGCGCGACCTGAGTGGCAGTATCTGCCCAAGACCGAGGCGTTTTGAGGTCGGATGGCACCTTGACCTGCACACGCTGCAATGCGCGGTAGAGGCTGGCTTCGTCATCGATGATTGCGGTCACCTCGCCAGGTCCGTAACCACGCAGGCCTTGCCCCCCGAAGCAGCGCTGCTCGGTCAACGTCGGCTGGGTGGCGGTGCACAGTAACACTGTCACTTCATGGTCCATCACCAGCAGACGAAGCACGTCAACGACTGGCTGCAGCAACTCCACCGGCAGTAGCTGGGCCTCGTCAATCACCAGCACCGAGTTGGTGAGGTTGTGTAGCTTTCGACAGCGAGATGTTTTGCGCGCGAACAGGCTCTCGAACAGCTGTACATTGGTGGTGACGACCACTGGTGCATCCCAGTTCTCGCAGGCCAGACGAGAGCGTGCGGTCTCGGCGCGCTCGTCGCTTTCCGCATTGCTGTGGTGCTCAAGCACGACTCCGTCGCCGAGCGCGGCAAAGACGTCGCGATAGACCTCGGCCGTCTGCTCAATGATGCTCGTGTACGGAATGGTCATCACCACACGTCGCTTCCCGTGCGCCTTGGCGTGGGTCAACGCAAAGGCCAAGCTGGCCAGAGTTTTCCCGCCGCCAGTCGGCACAGTCAGCGTGTAGGTTCCCGGCGCACCGAGAGCTTTGTTGCGGCAGGCCTCAAGCACTCGGGCGCGTTGGCGATTGACGGGACTGCCGGCAAGGCCTGCGGCCGCTACAGCTTCAGCCTTGCGATCCATGTAGCCGTCAAAGCAGACCAGAAGGTCCGCCATGCTAGGCGTGCCGCGCCCCCGGTGGAGCGCAGCGGCCGGCGTCATGAACGCCTCGGTATCAAGAAAGTCCGCGTCGACCAACGCCGAAAACAGCATGCGGACCCACAGCGCGAATCGACCGGGGATGTCTTCATTGGCCGCAATCGGCAATTCAGCGAAGGCAGGATGGTCGATTGGGGCGTTCCGAATCGCCTCGGGGGGCGAGCCAGCCAAGGTGTCGCAGAACTCGCGCTGGGCGTCAGCTTTCGCCAAACGCACCTTAAGCCCGTCTTCCCAGTTGTCCAGACCGGCATGGTGCCCAGCAATCAGATACTGAAGTACCCGGGCGACAACCACCCCCTGTGGCCCGTACCTTTTGCCGAGGTACTCCAGTGCCCAAAGTGCGCCAGCAGCGGAGTGCGTCTTGTCGCTACCAGAGGGTACTTTGCCTTCAATGTGGGCGTCCTCGCCTGCGTTTGCTGCCCGGATGTACTCTTGAAAACCTTCTCGGTACTTACCAAGGTCATGCCATAAGCCCGCCAGACGGGCGATGCTCGCCGACGCGGGCGAACGTTTGAAGCAGGACTCAGCGCCCGCAGCGACTGCATTGAGATGCTCGAAAAGAAGGTGACCATCGCCACCAGTCGGTGAGGAGTGTGCAAGTGCAGTACTGGGGTCGCGGAATCCGACAGCGATCATGGGCACTCCCTGTGCACCGAGCAGCCGCGGGTCGGCATCAGGATCCAACGTGGTCCCCGTACGAGGTTGGTCCTTTGCCGACCAAAGCCCACGAGGCTGAGGAACAAGTTGTCCTGGCTGCTCAAGTAAGGAGTATCCGTTGCGTGCATGAGGGCCCAAGGTCCATTTGTTTGCATCGTCTGCTTAGCCGCTGTAGGGAGTGTCTGTCGACAGTTACTGAGGGTCAACGGAGGCCGAACACCGAAGGGCGTGCTTGAGCCCATGGGCGACGCGGCCCGCCAATCCCAGGGTAAGCCACTCGCACCGACCCGAGCAGACTCACGGCCACCCCGCCAAGGTCTTCTCCGTCACGCAGCGCCGCGGCGCCTGCCCCCGCCCCTTGCGGCTCAGGTTGCCCACCGTCGTCATCGCCTTGGCGTAGAAGTCGGTGGCACAGACCAACTGCTCCGGCTTGCGCCGCGCCGTATTGCACACCGCCAGCACCAGCGAGAGGAGCAGGACGAACAGGTAGGGGCGGGCCATGGCAGACCTCCGGGATCGGTACCCGAAAGTCTGCGGGGGCTCGGGCTCACCAGGTGAGCCTGGTTCGGGTGACCTGCCACGTTTCTTCGGGCCACTCATTCCTGGAGAACGGCCCACGAATCTCTCTCTGACCTGAGCTGCCGGACGAACTCGTTCGACGAGAGACCACGAGCCGCCCTCGATCAGGTGCGGATGATCTGAGCGATTCCGAAGCCGAACCCAGGCTGCGATCGCAAGAGGTGCCCGAAAGACCAAAACCACTATAGGATGTTCTAGGTGAAGCGGTACACCACTACATCTTGTGTTTTGAAGGGTGTCTGAGTCAGCGAGTTGCCACCAGTACCCCGGCAGGCGCGACCGGTAGCGGGCGATTCAGGCATGGACGTGTCTTGGGCGAGGCCAGACGGCATATGGCTTGAGTCAAGCCCTCGGTTGTCTCCAATCGTTATCGGGAAGGAAGCCAATCAGATGAACGAGAGCATTCAACTTCTGCGCGCTACGCAGATCCACAAGGCAGGAATCATCCCGGCATCCAAAGGCTGCTGGTTCCGATGGGTCGCTCGCCGAATCGCACCGCGGCCGATCCGAATTGGCCGGATCCTGTTGTGGTCGGCTGGTGACATCCGGGACTTTTCTGGGCGCCCTCTGAAACAGAGACCGGTCTCTCCCGGCATGAATCAAATCAAGGGCAACACGAGCGCAAAGCTCGAGCCGAAGGATTTGTTCGAACTTCGTTCGGGGTGCAGAACATGATCACGATCAACAAGTGCGAGCAGCCGACGGCGGAGTGCGACCTCGTCCCGCGGGGGTTCAGCCAGGACTTGCGACTGAGTACAGACGCACTGGCCGTAGGCATCTGGCTCAACAGTCAACCCCGAGGCTCGACCATGGAGCCGGATGGGATCCTGGCGGCCTTCTCGGAGCGCGAATCGCCAAAACGGGGGCAGCGGGGCAGGGAGTGGTGGTCCCGGGTATCGCGGGAACTCAAGCAGGCTGGCTACCTTGAGGTGAAGCGCAAACGATCCGACGGCGGTCAGTTCGTCCACGACCTGGTGTTCAGCATCACTGGCCCCTCCGGGGATTCCCGACCCACGACTTCATCCGCATCCGGAGTGGTGAAGACCGGCCCATCGGAACCCGGGTCGGCCGCATCTGGTTCATCCGCATCCCGTTCATCGGAGCCCGGTTCATCCGAGTCCCGCCCGTCCGGGCCCGGTCCATACGAAGCCGGAGTACCCACATCCGGCTCAACGGATCTCGGAACACCCACATCCGGCGCAACCAGTTTCGGCTCTACGGGGGCCGGGGCCGCTACAACCGGATCGGCCGCAATGGACTCAGCGGCCACCGGGTCAGCCGCATCTGGTTCAGCCGCATTCCGTTCATCGGCGCCCGGTCTATCCGAGGCCCGTCCGCCCGGGCCCGGTCCATACGAAGCCGGAGTGCCCACATCCGGCTCAACGGATCTCGGAACACCCACATCCGGCGCAACCAGTTCCGGCTCTACGGAGGCCGGGCCCGCTGCATCCGGATCGGCCGCAATGGGCTCATCGGACTTTGGGGCATCCGCTCACGGGTCCGCCGTACATGGTTCATCCGAAGCGGGTTCATCTGCATACGATGCTGCGGGGGCTGGCCACGCGGACTCCGTCAAAGCCAACCGCGGCGCCCCCGATGCAGGCATCACCAGAACGGCTTCCGGCGTAAGGCGTTTAGCCGATTTCCGCACGGATGTGGCAAGACCAGCGAGTCCCTCCTACAGCAAGACCGAGCCAGTGCAGTCCGACCCGACGATGGGGAATGGCAGGGGGATGCCGCCATCTGAGGCAGTCACCCATCCGGGAGCGAGGGATCCGATCGGGGATCAGCCGGGGTTGTATCGGGAAGAAGACAGTGTGCAGGACCCCGCCAAGTTGCTCGCCGATGAGGAGAGAGCGCGGGAAATGGAAAAGTTCCTCCCGAGAACAACGTATCCACGAAACGGATTTTGAAGCCTTGAGCGATCCCAAGCCTGCTGCCGTCCTCGGCCCCGTCGACGCCGAACGGGCCTGTCAAGCCGACTGTTGGGACGAAGACGGAGGGCATCCACGCAGACGCAGTGTCTGCAGAGTGGATGCCGCCAGCCGATGCCGTAGGGCGCGTCGGCAGGTTGCCCTGGATACAAGCACGACGGCTCAGGGCACTCGCGGCGCAGTCGGACTCGACAACCTTACGCGCCCCCTGCAAGCGCAACGCCGGCCGAGGGGCCGTCTTCTCCCGGAGGGCTCCCCACTTTGCCCGGCAGCAAAGTGTTGGGAGAACACTTCGTCGCCAAAGTGAGGGAATCGAATGCTGCCTAAATTCACTCTCGCCATCCAAAAGCACAATCGGCTGACCGCCGGCCGATGCTTGGGACACAACGGTCGGATGCACGCGACCGCATCGCAACTGCCGCAGCACGCATGGCTCACCAAGCAAGGACACCATCCTTGCATGGAATGGCGGCAGAAGAGACTTGAGTCGGCCAAGGCGCTGGCCAAGCGCAAAGACGCCGTGATCGCCATCGAATTCATCATTCAGATCGGCGACCAGACATACTGGCGCGAGACGCCGACCAAAGAGAATCCCTACGGTCGTCCCCGATCAAGTATCTGCAAGGACTTGAAGTCGCTCCTCATGGCGTCCCGTGACGCGGCAGTTCAAGAGTTCGGGGAAGACAATCTTGTAGGCGTGGACCTTCACACGGACGAGAGCAGCCCGCATGTGCATGTCGTGGTCACGCCGGTGAAGGCGGGACGGCTACAGGCCAAAGCTTGGCTTAATGGTGCCCGTATGTGCGCGAAGCTTCGCGCCCAGATGTTCTCGGTGGTCAATCGCTATCTCCCCTGCGAGTACACCCCGGGTGCCAGGGGCGGTGCTCCGCACGACCCTAGTCGGGCTGCCGGTGGGCCATCGGCCCCTCAACCTGGATACGGGATCATGGGGGCTGTCCGGGAGACTCTGCGGCTTGACCTGGCTGCCCAGATCAAGACGCTCAAGTCCGACAACGAGAGACTTGAGCAGGAGAAACAGATGCTGTTCTCGAAGGCCAAGCAAACGGAGCTCCGGCTGCAGGCGGAAAAGAATCAGCACGCTTCCACGCGCGAGTCCGCCCAGGCAGAGCAGCGGCATGCCGGAAGGGAACGTAGCCGCCTCATCGCAAACCATGAGTCTGAGAAAGCGGGTCTAGTGGCCAAAATCGAGAAGCTCAAGGCCGAAAACCGCGAACTGCACGGCCAGTTGGAGCAGACCCGCAACAGGACCCTTGAGGATGTTGGCCACCGGCCACGCTTCTAGAGACTAGAAGACCGCAATGGCAGGACCGTCATAGTGGCGGCGCCCGCTGCTAGGGGCGCCCGCCTTCACTATCTACGACCCTGCCCATGAGTTCAGACGGCATGCGCTCAGATCACCCGGGCGATGTCCGCGTGACACTCGGCGCACTTGCCCACCAACAGGAGTGCCCCGTTGCGGATGGCACCGCTGAACTTGGTGATGGTGACCTTACGGTGGCAGCCACTGCACCAGACGCTGGAGAGCAGCTGCTGACGGCTGTCCTCGGGGATCGACTCCCAGCGCTGCGAAGCCAGCGGGGTGAAGTCGGGATCAGATGCGGTCTTCATGGGTGTGCATCGTATCCGGGACCATCTGGATCCGCAGGAGTGACCGTTCATCACCTTCCGCTTGAAGTCCCCCAAGGCGGAAACCGCCTCCGTCCGCCTGATGATTTCAAGAGAGGTCACGTGCTTTACCTTGGACCTTGTTTACGGGAGGTCGACACTTCAGGGCCGTCGCGCCTGCAGCGAATTGTCATGCATAGGCCGCAAAGCGACAGTAGGTTTCAAAGAGGCCCCAACCGAAGAAGCCATACGATGAGAGCCCAAGAACTATGCACAGCATATTGAACACAAACCCAGCTTTCCGGGCTTTTAGATGAGCACTGGCGTAGAGCCATTGCGATAAATATGTGAAGCCAGAGACTACCGCCATGGCTAAAACGCCAAAACTAAACGGAAGCAGGCATGCGGCGAAGCCAGACACCTTTGCGGGTGAAACAGCCGCTAGATGACCTAGGAATGCAAGTAGGGTGACGGCAGCCCCGCCATTCAGCAGGAAGGATGACTTTATCGCGCTCTGACCTGCAGCTATGACTGACCTAAACATCTCTAGGCCCGACTCATGCTCATATTTGTTTGCCTCTACCCTGTTCTGCAAGTCTGCTCGGAGCTGCTCGATCTCAACCACTGAAAGGTCTGGGGTCGGCGATGCTTCGACTTCTTCTAGGTACGCAATCAGGTGTTCGCAGTAGATGGCGGCGGTGCCATTAGCCTTAATCCCTTCGATCGATTCGCGCATCTGCTTTGCAAATTGCTTAGTACTCACGAGAGCTTCCTATGCATAACGTATGAGTTCAGTGGGCGCCGTAGGCGCTCCGTATCATGGGGGGTCGACAAGTACACTGACAACTTTGAGCGTCTCAAACATCGGCTACCTCGCCACCAACACTCTGGTCAGATCCCCCACTACCTGTGGCTGTTGGGTTCGGTTCAGTGCCATAGCTTTGCGGCCCACTGCCTCCTTGAGATATGACTGCATCTCTTCTACGGTAATGCGGCCGTCTATGTTCAGATCGGCTTCTCCCTCCATGCCTTTCATCAAGAAGTAGGAGAACACCCCGTGCTTCAACTCTGGGCTGGATGAGGCCAGTTGATCGGGCGCAGAGGCGCTAATGACGGTGAAGTTCGCTGGAAAGCCCGAGGCCTTGGGCTGAATCACAATCGGCCGCGCGCTCGCTAACAGCGTTTCTCCTGTGCGAATCTGCCCGCTGTAGCAGGCATCCATAAACAGGGTCACTGACTTGGGGCTTACCGCCTGTAGGGCCGACACAAGTTCGGACTGCTTGATAGCAGTTCTCTCCAAGAACTGTCGGTCTACACCGTGGGGCAGCAGATACAGAGAAGCGCCATCGTCGCTGGGCAGTCCATGCCCGCTGTAGAACACATAGACATCGGTCAAGCCCTTGCGTGCCTTGAAGGGAAGCCAGTTCTTGAAGGTACTCAGTATCTCTACGTCGTCAGCCTGCTGATCAAGCAGCAACTTAATGTTCTCGGGTCGAACACCAAGACCCCGAATCGCATAGTCGTAGAACAAGCGCGCATCGTTGTTTGCAAACTCGGCCTTGGGCACCCGCCGATAGTCCTGAATACCGATGATAATGGCTACTGCGTCGGTAGCAGGTCGAGCCCGAACGTTTGTGGGATTGAGAGCAGCAAACTGCACCGTTGCATCGGCGGCTTGCCGAACCACAGACACGGTCTGCCGTTGTGTGTTACCGAAACGGTCTGTGGCGACGACTTCAAACCGGTTCTCACCGACCTGCGCGAAGCGACGTATGAAATACAAGCCTTTCCCCGTTTTGCTTTCTTTAGAACCATCTACGCTCAACGATACGAGATCCGAATGAAGCCGAATCTCTATGGACACGAATCCATCTTGATCAATGACGCCATTGGCGGCCACGCTAATTAAACCCGACTGATCTGGAGTCGCCTTCGCAAGAGGCCTTTCATTTTTCAATTCCGGATCACGCTTCGCAGCAGTACCCTGACAAACAACAGCATTCCAACAGTTTTTCAATAAGGATATCCCTTCCTTAGTACACGTCACATCAAAAACAGCATCACCATTTAACTGCAGAGTATAGTAGCGCAGCTGGGCAAGGGCATCAAATTCACTCGAAACTTCGTCGGTAGTGAAATCATTTTGACAAGAGGTGGCAACCACAGGTCCGAGAGTCGCGAATTCATCTTTGCGCACCGCTTCAGTCAATTTGTAGATCAGCACTCGGCCTTCTAAGTTGCTGATATTCTGAGGGCTTAACTTGGTGACCTTCACAAATGATCCAAGGCAAGCTGTGAGGGCTAGGCACATACAACCCAGGAATAACGACCGCAGCACTAGGCGCGTCGAACAAATCTTGATCACCTGGCCACCAGTACCCGACTCTGGTCCCCCACCACCTGTGGCTGCTGTGCGCGGTTCATTCCCATTGCCCGGCGAGGTACTCGGTCAGATAGATAGGCCTGCATCTCTGCCACAGTGATCTGGCCATCTTTGTTTCCATCGGCGTCACCCTCCATGCCCCTCATCAGGTAGTAGCTAAAGATTCCGTGCTTCAGATCCGGGCTACTGGATGAGATCTGGTCTGGTGCTGAGGCAGAGATTACCGTGAAGTTTGCAGGGAAGCTGCTGGTCTCCCTGGCAACGATGGAGATCGGCCTGGCACTGGCTAGCAGAGTCTCGCCAGTGCGGCTCTGCCCGCTGTAGCAGCTGTCGATGAACATGGTCACAGCCCTGGGGTTAGTGCGTTGGATTGCCTGGACAATCTCGCGCTGCGAAATGGCAGTACGCTCCAGCAACTCTCGGTTGGCCTCATGAGGCAGGAAAAAGAGCGAGTTGCCATCCTCGGATGGCAGACCATGGCCGCTGTAGAACACGTAGACATCAGTCTTGCCCTTGTTCACTCGGGTGGGCAGCCAGTTCCTGAAAGCCACCAAGATCTCAGCAGCGTCTGCTTTGTCATCCAGAAGAAGCCGTATGTTCTCTTGCTTAACGCCAAGGCCTCTTATGGCGTAATCAACAAATATCGAGGCATCGCGGTTGGCGAAGTCAGCCGCAGGAACACGGCGATACTTTTCTATTCCAATCACTACCGCCACAGCATCGCGAGGCTTGGCCACTCGGACGGCCAGGGGGTTTAAGGCTTGAATCGTCGGTGCAGCTTGATCAAACTCTCGGTTCACAGACACGGTCTGCCGTTGTGTGTTACCGAATCGGTCTGTGGCGACGACTTCAAACCGGTTCTCACCGACCTGTGCGAAGCGTCGAATCGAATAGCGGCCGTCAGCACGACCACCTTCCTCGTCGCCATTGATCTTCAACGACGCCGTATCGCTGTTGGTAGTGATCGCAAAGGTGACGACGCCATTAGCATCGGGTGGTGAGGAGGAAACTGCCAAGGAGAGGGTGGAACGCGGAGGTTCGGCTTGTCGAGGAACCTGAGCGACTGGTGGTGGCATCGAAGGTGCCCGGCCGGCAATGTGGTCGGGAATACGCTCTGCCCGGACAAATCGTCCGTTCTCCCAGATGCCCTCTAAAGACTTGCCATTGGCATAGGTGTACGTTCCCTGGCCGTTGAATTTGCCATCCCTCCACTCCCCGACGTACTTGTCGCCATTGGCCTTGGTGAGGATGCCCTGGCCGTGGCGACGGTAATCCCTCCACTCCCCGACGTACTTGTCGCCATAGGCATCGGTGTACGTTCCCTGGCCGTTGAACCCGCCATCCCTAAACTCCCCGACGTACTTGTCGCCATTGGCAAAGGTGCCCGTTCCCTGGCCGTTGGGCTGGTCATTCCTAAACTCCCCGACGTACTTGTGGCCATCGGGATAGGTGTACGTTCCCTGGCCGTTGAACCTGCCATCCCTCCACTCCCCGACGTACTTTTCGCCATTGCGGGTAATGAAAGTACCAAAACAATTCGTCCACCGTGAAGCATCACTGCCCCGGCAGGCAGGCAAACTACTCTGCGCCACCGCAGCACTGGCCAGAGTAGCAAGGACGAAAGCAGCTAAAGTTTTCATCGTGAATCGCCCCGGGTTCTGTAGACAGATCCTGACCTCACCATCAGAGGCAGACAGGAGGTGGTATGGATACGCCGAGGCACATGGAGGAGTTCAAGGTCGAGTCGGTGCGGCAGGTGCTGGACCGCGGGTATCGTGGCAGCGGTAATGCTCGTAATCCACGACCCAGTCGTCAGCCGGTGAGTTACCCGACAGGACCCAATTCGCCGCTTCGCAACCTTAGTTCCCACGCTGTCTCCTCATCCCGAAGAACATCTGGCCTTGCTCAACAGAGACCTGACCAACAAAGCCTTCCGCAATGTCTAAGACACCGTCGTTGACCTTGGCCTTCGCCGCACCTTTGGTGGGAAAAACATCGATCTCAATCCTTGGCCCCCATGCATGATGGATGGTCCGGCGCACCTGCAGGCGGACCTCACCCGCGGACTCAACAGCGATCCTCTGGTCGTTCGGAAAGACAAGCGTCACGGTATGCCCCGCCGTGATGAGAAAAATCGTCTGCTCGCAGAGCTGCCCCTGACTACTACTTCCTTCCTGGCTCAACAGATAACTCCCCACCACCTGATCAGCCAAGCAGTCTGGGCGGGTGGCGTCGCCAAGAGGCACGACCGGCATGCCCTCGGGCTTATCTACGGTATAGCCTGTCCCACCCATGCCGCCACCGGTATTGGGGTCGGGAATGTCGGCGGCCATTGGGGAGTGGCTGTCGAGCACGACACCCGACAACAAGCAGAGGCCTGCCACGGTTCCAGCAAGGTGACGCCTCATCGTTGCGCCTCCTTCCTGAAGTAGGCGCCAAAGTTGAACCGATAGTCCCCTCGATTCTTTTCTTCCTTAATCAATTCCTGTGCTGCCGCGTTTACGGCGACCAGGGCCTGCATCGCCTGTTCTCGGGCCAAGGCATGCAATGTATCCACCACCCGTTCCGATACCCCATGAAAATGCACGCAGCGGTCAAGCTGCGGTACACCCTCTGTCAGAAGGTTGTGTACAGCAACAGAAAAATGGTCCCCCAGGTTCATGCCGAGGTAGGCGGCCATAGACTCCAGGTCCTGGTTGAGCACCAGCCGGTCCGCGTGTACCTTTAGTCGACCGTCCTCCTCTTCGGTCACGACCTGCCGCGCAAGCAGCGCATCAAGGACTGCCCGCGGGCGGATGTCTTTGCTTACGCTCTGTACGAGGTCATCGAAGGAGGGACTCTGCGTTTGACCGTCCCTCCGCGTCAGCAGCGGCACTGGAGATCCCAGAGCCAGCCACTTTGCAAGAACCTGGGAGGCCGTGCTGCCCTCTAGGGTCCCAGCCGGACTGCCTTCTTGATCGCGTAGTCTTCTGATTTCTTTACGGTGAATCCCGGTCGCAACGGACAGTCTGCTGTCCGATGGGGTGCCCCTGCTGTCTCCGCCTGGAGCATCGTCAGGCGTCTGCGCCCGTTGCAGCGCCTCCCGCACCATAGCCGCTTTGAGCATCTCGCTCGCCTGACCAAAAGAGACACCTTGGCTGATAAGAAGTCTCGCCAGGGGCGCGAGGACTCTAGAGATGGCCTGATGAATCGCGTTCGGCATGCAATTTGAGAATGCTTTGCGGGATGGCGTTAACAGCGAGAGCAAAGTTGACGTGTCAAAATTTCCCACATACTATACCTCCATGAGGTTCGCCACAAGCCCCTTCTTGCGCCGCTGGTCTAGTCGCTACGTGTTGGATAGCGCCCGTTGCGGGCTCGCTATCGCCTGCGCCCTCGTCATCCCGCTCGGTTTCGCATCTACCGAAGTACGTGAGACCACCGGGGAGTTTCTCTTCGGCCCAGATATGGGCGTGACCCCCGCCTGCGATGCGGCAGAGCAGAAGGCGAAGCAGGAGGCCTTGCGACAGGTTCTCGGAGAACGGTTTTCAGTCAGCGAACAACTCTCATGTCGCGAAGGCCGGGCAGGCATCGACGACACCGACTGCGTCTACAACACCTTTCTCTGGTCCGAGATCGACGGTGACATCAAAGAAGCCCAGCGGCTTGGGGAGCCCCTCATCGACAAACAGCCTGGCGCCAGTCGCTGCCGGGTGCGCATGCGCGTGGTGGTCGATGTTCCCGCCACTGCGCCAGACCCCGGCTTTGATTTCCAGGCATCTCTCACCTCCATTCGGCTGCGATCCAATGAATCCGTGGCATTTACCGTACGCCCTTCGGTGGCCATGCACCTGGCCGTGTTCTCCTGGGCACCAAGCCACGATCGGTCTACCGTGGCGCGAATCTTTCCGAACGACTTTGACACTTCCGGCCTCTTGCAACCCCAGCACGTCAACCACATCCCTTCAGAACAGGGCGCGCGCCACTATGGCTTTCAGGTGAGCTTTCCCTCCAATGTGAAGCAAGACTTCGTCGATGAGTACCTCATCTTTGTGGCCACAAAGCGGCCCATGCCGTGGCTCACGCACTACACCTTCGAGCAGTTTCGGGCCCGGCTTCGTGAGATGAGCCCGGCGGACAAACGAGTGGTGAAGCACAGTTATCGGATCATCAACTAAGAGGACTCTGTGTCGCCCCTACCCCTATCGAGCCGGCGAGAAGTACACCCTCTTGGTGTTCTTGTGGTCTCGGGTCTACTTGTCGGGTGTGGCACGACCTACGTGAGCGATGCCCAGAAGGCACGATCTACCTCTGCGCCAGGAATACTGGAAGAGACCGTATTCTTTGAGGTCAACGATGAACTGGCAAAGCAGTCTCCCGCGTGCATCCATGTCACGCCGTTTGAGGATCCGAAAAATCTAGACCCCGCGCAGCATTTTCGTAAAGCCTTTCACGCACAACTCTCGATTACAGGGGTTCGGCTTGTTCCCCTACAGGCCCTCGCCCAGTCTCAGGATTGCGCCTACGAGTTACGTGGCACAGTCACCGATAATGGAAAAACGTTTCTGGGAATCTTCTCCGAGTACAAGGCGGGAGCAAAGGTCTCCCTCGTGCACCTCCCTTCGCAGGCCAACTATTGGAATGCGAGCCACACCTTGGTGAAGCGGGCAGGCGCTTTGCCGATAGGCATCGTTAGCGCACTTTCCGGGGTCGCAAGCGCGGTACGCAATCTGGAGTCGGATCAGGAGATACGCGTGAGCCACGAGCTTGCCTATCGCATGGTGCAGTCGATTCCAAACCTGCGGTATGTCGAATCACCGCCGTCGCCCTCGTCTCCTCTTGAAGGCGAACAGGGGGGTCAAACGCTGGCGCAGGCAACGAGAGAAACAGCCTCGGTCGAAGACCGCCTCAGACAAGCGGCCGCCAAAGGTGCGCATTCAGACATAGTGGCCATAGTTGATGCAATGTCTGCGAACGGAAAGGTAAACAAGGATCTTCTATTGCAGCGTGCCATGGCTTATCAATCGCTGAATCAACACGAGAAAGCCACCACCGACTTTATCGGCGCAATTGCAATGGGCAACAACACAGACAGCGCTTTTATCCGCTTGGGCACGAGCTATGCGGCCTTGGGCCGATTCGACTTCGCAGCCGTTGCATTTGAGAAAGCCTTTCACCTCAACGACAAGAATTTCGAGGCCCTGCTTCTCGGCGGGGTGGCCCATTCAGCCAACGGTGACGATGACCTTGCCTATGAACAACTGAGAAAGGCACTCGTAGGAAGTCTCGCTGCGACCGACAAGGTCAATGGGCGTCGGGCGCTCAATGCGCTGCAATCCACAGGGTTGTTTGAGCGGCTCACCCCAAAGGACCGGCGGTTTTTGCGGTCGCAGTTATAGAAACGATCGGCAGCCATGAAGTACCCACGGCAAGCATTTTTGAAGGAGAACCTCAGATGACCCCCCGCATGACGTCAGCTGCCCTCGTAGCAGCGCTCTCACTTGTGGGCTGTGCCTCAGCGCCCAAACCGGGAAGCCCGGAGGCCGCAGCGGCCCAACAACAAAAGCAGGAGCAGCAGGCTACCAAGGCCGTGCAGACCGCGATAGCCAGTATTCCTGAGTGGTACCTCAAACCACCTGTGGCCGACGATGCCATTTACGCCGCAGGCGTGGCTACGTCGGGTGACATGCAGTTCGCAATGGATCGTGCGGTGCTCAGCGCCAAGACAGCCCTTGCCTCCCAGCTCAACAACCGTGTCTCATCCCGGATACGGGACTTCATGAATGAGGTAGGCTTGGGCAGTGATGCCGCCCTGTCCGCTGAGGCCGAGCGCGTGAGTCAGAACGTTGTCACCGAGGTGAACCTCGCAGGCTTTCGCAGAGATAAGGCTCAGGTGTTTGAAGAGGGGCGCAACTATCGCGCCTACGTTCTGCTCTACTACCCCACTGGTGACGCCAACAAGCTCGTGCGTGAACAAGTACGCAAGAGCACTCAGCTGGAGGCGCGGTTGCGCGCATCTAAGGCGTTCCAGGAGCTTGAGAAGGAAATCGAATCCGCACGTGGGCGCCAGCAATGAAACGGCGTGGGCCAAAAAGCATCTCGTTTAGATCTCTCGTCCTGAGTCTTTTAGGATGGGCGATCACCAGCCCGGCTCATGCCTTCGTTCTGGTAACAGCGGAGGAGGCCGCGCGGTGTAACACCGACATGGATTCATCAAGCGATGTGAAGGGCCGACGTACCGACAGAGAACTTCATATTCAGGTGCAGTAGCCATGGGCATGCGGCTCATTCTCGGGTTCTTCACGCTCTTCATCGGGGGCTTGACGCCCCTTGCTGCATCGACTCCACAGATAGCAGAGCAGAAGGAAGCGGTCTCTGGGCTTGGCTATGCCACAGGGCTCATTGATGACGGGCTCTATGACGAGGCGCTCGGTAGCCTCAGGCAGACCCCGATGAAGACCGACGCTGAGGTCGGCGAGGTCTTTCTTGAGATGGCAAAGCTCTACGCCGCGCTTGGGAACCTTGCAAAGGCAACAGAGGCCATTGCGACAGCCTCGGAACTTCTCTCTTCAGAGAACCCCAGAGTGACGCTCGAGCGGGCGCGCGTGGATATTCTGTCTGGCAACCTCCTGCATGCACGGCGGTCTCTCGCTCGGTTGCAGGACGAGCCGTCGTTGCCCGCCGTCTTTCAGGATGAGCTTGTCATTCTTCAGGCCCGTGGGCAAATGGCAGTTGGCGGGTACGATGCCGCTCAGCGCGTACTGTCTCAAGGGCAGGCCTCTGACCGCCTGGTTCTTGAGCAGGCGAAGCTCCTGGAGGCTGCCGGCCAACTCAAGAGGGCCAAAGCTGTTCTTCAAGAATACGCAGCAAGTGCGCCCAACTCGGGGCGGGTCTGGCTCAAGCTGGCACAGGTGTCCCGAGCACTTGGCGAAGTAGATGCTTCAGCCGCGGCAATCAGAAGGGCAGAGAACCTCTTTACACAGGTCAATGACAAGGCCCGACTGTCGGAGCTTGAACGTATCGCAAGCAGCCCAGTGATAGCAGGAAAGCAAGACGCCCCAAGACCGGGGGCCAGAGGGTCCTTGGCGAAAGCGCCTCCACCGCCGCAGGCGCCCCCCACGCCGCCAACAGCATTGCCTGCGCCTCCGACGGCGGTCGTCCCGTCCACGCCGCCAGTAGCGACACCGGTGGCACCCTTCCCTCCCGCGGTTCCGCCAGCGGCGAACACGCCGCCCGAGCCTGCTCCAGCCCCTCCGCCTGTCACAACCGTTACGCCGTCGATTCGTCCATTTCCCTTCTCGCCCGGTGCCAAGATCAAGACCGGTAGCGGATTCGTAATCGATCAGGGACGAAGGGTGGTCACCAACCGCCACGTCGTTGAGGAGGGAACAGACTTCTACGTACGAAACAGCCTCGGTGATTTCAGCAAGGTTACCGTTGAGCGGGTAGGCAAGACCGATGACCTGGCCATCCTGCTACTCGAGAAGCCATTTCCCACCGAACGTGCGATTGATCTACGACAGTTCGCGCCGGCGCGCGCGGGCGCCAACATCGCGGTGCTTGGTTTCCCACTCACTGGCATCTTGGGGTCGGTCACCCCGTCGATTACCAACGGCATTGTGATCAAGGTCACGGGTATGCGGGATGACCCCGCAACCTTTCAGCTAAGCGCCAAAATGAACAGGGGCAACAGCGGTGGCGCAGTCGTCAATAGCCGCGGACAAGTGATCGGCGTAGCGATGAGCAAGCTCGATGTCCTAAGAATCATGCAAGGTGACGGATTCTTGCCCGAGGACATCAACTTTGCTGTGCATGTGCAGCAACTCAAAGGCCTCGGGCTACCCATTCAGCCAGCCTCGAACACGACCCACCCAGAGATGTCTCTTGAAGAGATCTATCAACGGTTTATCGGATCCGTCGTGATGGTGGCGGGACGGTGAGGGCAATGGACTGCTGCAACCAAATGCACGTCAACCACCCAGGGCCCTCTCAAGCGCTGCAGCGCATTGCAGCTACAAGTGGACCACTCGGCCACCAGCGCGCTCACCCTCAGAGCTCAACCCGCGCTGCCCTCCTCTGGAATCAGCCGCTGCCGCCAAAAGCGACACAGCACTTTCGGCGTCACGCAGCCTAGTTGGTGGCCCCTCTGCTTCAGCCACCCCAAAAAAATAGACCAGAAGTAGACCATTTTGTCGGCCTGATTTCTATAAGTCATTGTTTTTTGGCGCGCCCGAGACGATTCGAACGTCCGACCCCTGCCTTCGGAGGGCAGTACTCTATCCAGCTGAGCTACGGGCGCACAGTCCGGATTCTACCCCAGAGCCATCGAGCCTCCCGACGCGACGACACCACGCGGCCAGGGAGTGCAGGGTCCGCGGGGTCACGCCATTGGCGCAAGGCGCCGGCGCACCTCAGCATCGCGCCAGACCCGTCACGTGATCTTCACAACAGCTTCATGCCGCTGAGACGTTCCCTTGAGCCGAGGTTTGACAAGGGTTTCTGGACTTCATGTAAGATTGCGACATGGTCGTCCAACCTATCGCACAGTCGCAGGTTCCAGCCCAAGGAGGTGCGTTGCGTTGGTGAACCCGAGGCCAGCCATTCACTTCGCCCCGATCGATGCGGCGCTCGATCGCATCGCTGTCGGCCTGCCCCTCCTGATCGACATCTACGAAGCGGACAAGGTCCTGCTTCTGGCGCGCGGCAAGGTTGTCGAGTCCGAGTCGCAACTGAAAGCGCTCATCGAGCGCGGATCCTTGGTCGACCTCGAAGAGGTGCGAGATGCGAGGCAGCTAGCGCGGTACGCACCGCGGACGCACCTACCCCAGCTGTGGGAGCGGTCCACTGCGCAGATCAATTCGATCCTGAGCACACACACCAAGCCTCCGTTCGAGTCCCGTCTGCAGTCGACCCTGCCCATCATCGAGGAGCTGGTTGCTCGCGACCCTGACCTGGCCATCTTTCAGGTGGTTCGGCAATCCACAGCGGAGCGCTCGCAGCATGCAGCCCGACAGTCGATGCTCACGGCATCGGTCGTGATGATGGTCGCGCGTCGGTTGGGCTGGACCGGCGCCAGCATCGATGTCTCCGCAAAGTGCGCGCTGACCATGAACATCGCCATCCTGGATCTGCTCGGCAAACTGGCGGCTCGCCAGTCGGAGCCCCATGCCAAAGAGCGCGAGGTCATCGCAGACCACCCGACCCGTGGCCGCAAGATTCTGGAAGACGCCGGGGTGAGCGACCGCGATTGGTTGCGTGGCGTCGCCGAGCACCACGAACGGCCTGATGGCTCCGGCTACCCCCTCGGCCTCAAGGACGTGAGCGAGACCAGCCAACTGGTGCAGTGTGCCGATGTGCTCGTCTGCAGCCTTCGCGAGTCGGCGTTGGGTGCGCCGGTCAACCCAAGCGACACGCTGCGAAAACTCTACCTCGACAACCCCGGCAGCCCGTTCGTTGCCGCTCTGGTCAAGGAGTTGGGCGTGTATCCCACGGGCTCTATCGTGCGCTCGGCAAGCGGCGAGGTGGGCATGGTCGTGTCGCAGGGACCGACAAGCACCACGCCCGTGGTCGCGGTGGTGCCCATGCATGCAGACCGCCCCCTGCTCGACCCTGTGTACCGTCGAACCGAGGAGTCCGCCCACGCGATCACCGGCGTTTTGCCGGGCTTGCAGTTCTCGCCCGGTTTCTGCCGCCAATTGTTCGCGCTCTACGCAGGCTCAAGCTGAGTCAGGGGACGATCGCACGAGTGCGCTGCCGTCTGCTCCCCTACCCCGGGGTTCCGCAGCGCGAGTCCAAGGTCGCCTAGATCCCCCGCGGGGACACTACCAATCTGGCCCGCAGTTCAGTGCTGGCCTCATCCAGATGCTGTTCGAAAGCATCTGCCACCGGCGTATGGCGTTTGCCACGAGGTCTCACGATGTGCCACTGGGAATCGATCGGGAACCCTTCGGCAGACAACTGACACACGCCCTGCTCGGGAAGATGCTCGTCCAGCGAGTGGACCGACACAACCCCCAGGCCGAGCCCCCCCGCCACGGCCTGCTTCACCGCCTCATTGCTGCCGAGTTCCAGGCGGATCCGCGGACGGATACCGACCTGCCGGAAGTGCCGCTCACAAGCCATGCGAGTCCCTGAGCCTCGCTCCCGCATGACAAAGCTCTCCCCGGCGAGTTCGGCCGAGGTCACTCTGGCCGCACCTTCGAGCGGATGCCCGAGCGGTGCGATGAGGACCAAGGGGTTGGCGAGGAAGACCCGGTCCTCGAGTTCCATGTCCGCTGGCGGCTGAGACATGATGTAAAGGTCGTCGAGGTTCTGCTGCAAGCGCTCAACCACGCCATCGCGGTTCAACACGGTCAACGCGGCGTCGATCTCCGGGTAGCGCGTGCAGAAGGTGCCCAGAATGCGCGGCACGAAGTACTTTGCGGTGCTCACGACAGCGATGCTCAAGCGCCCCCGCGTGAGCCCCTGCAGGGCGTCGATGCGCTGCGCGAAGCCGTCCCACTCGCCGGTGATGCGGCGTACCGTCTCGGCAAGGTCGCGACCGACATCGGTGAGATGCACTCGGCGCGAGATCACCTCGTACAGCGGCATCCCGACCGACTCGGTGAGCTCCCGGAGCTGCATGGAGGCAGTGGGCTGCGTGACGTGGGTGGCACGGGCCGCCCCGCTGACACTGCCGGTATCGGCGAGCGCCAGGAACAGCCGCAATTGGCGGAACGTCACATGCATTGCCATTTATCTATCTCCGCTGCTGTAACGATGGATTATTAAGGATTTATTTCCTTGCGTACGATTCGAGCCGCTCGGTCACTCGATCGTGCGTCATCGACTGAGGAGGTGAGCCGTGAGGCGCAACACCACGCTGGCCGGCAGGGCCTCTCTTCCTGCCCTCCGCTTCGACCGGGCATTGCCGACCGGTGGCAAGGTCTGGCGCTACACCGGCGGTCTGACAGCACCGGCCCTGGGCAGACCGCAGCCAGGCACAGTCGAACACAGACTTTCCAACCTTTTCAATCCGTAGAAATCTCAGTCTTGTCTGAACTCCAAGGCCAGGGCTGGGTGCTGATCCACAGTTCATGGGTTGCAGCGGTCGCAACGTTCGGCCTTGGCCCGCTGCGCCAGCGGCCGCTGCTCAACCCAGTCGCACCGAGGACAGCGCCAGAACTCCGCCTTCGCCACGGTGGTAGGTTCGCCGCAGACCTCGCAAAGAGCTCCTGGAACCGCCTCCTGTGGGCCGAACCCGGGCGCATCACAAGCCGGACAGGCATGTGAGAGGCGCGCCGCCAGAGCCTCAGCGGCGCGCGCGATCATCGCCATGCGCGTCGGGTTCCGGTGGGCACGCATGTCGGTCTGCAAGGCGACCGTACCCGCGACGAGACCGCGCTCCACACTCTGCAAGAGTGCATCCAGGTCCTCGCAATGCTTGGTGAACCAAGCTTCACCCGGACGACCAACGATGATGCCGTGACTTGGGAAGGCGACCTCCCCCGCGAAAGATCGTGCGGACTCAAGATCGCTCACCTCGATGCCGCGCCAGTTGGTCTCGGGTCCCTGAACGAAACCCTCGACCCCGTAGCCCGCCTCGGCATCCCACCAGACGAGAAGTTCACGTCCCCACGCGGAGACCCCGAGAAAGGGGTCACCGCCAAAACCGCCCTCACTGCCCAGCCCGAAACGGCTTTTCCCCAGCGAGCAGGCCAGCTTTGCCTTGGCGAGAGCAGCATCGCGCATGCTGCCCTGCCGCTCGACCTCGCCGCTGAAGGTACCGAGTCGGTCGGTGTCGAAGCCATCCAGAGACTCCACGACATACCTGACCGACTTCAACGCGGGGGTGATGGCTGGAGCCTTCGCATGGCGAGTCAACAGGCACAAGCGCCGCGGACTACGCATAGATTTGTTACTATCTAATAAGATATTACAATCGACTTTAATAGAAGTGATTACAACCCGATAATGTCGTGGTTGTAGATCGACCATTCTCCATGTCAATGTCCTTCGACCCAGCCCTGCTCTTCTTCGTCTTTGGAGCCGCAGCCGGCTTCATCCGTTCGAATCTGGAGATCCCGCCGCAGATCGGACGCTTCCTTTCACTCTACCTGCTGATGTCGCTCGGCCTCGAGGCAGGCTTCGCGATGGCTGCATCCGGAATGACCAGCCAGATCGCGACCAGCCTTGCTGCAGCCCTGGCGATGGCCTTCGTCGTCCCCCTCATCGGATACGTGCTGCTACAGGGATGTATCTCGCGCTTTGATGCCGCGGCCTTGGCTGCCGCTTACGGCTCGGTGAGCGCTGTCACCTTCGTCACCGCGACCCAGCACCTCGAGGCTCTCGGCGTGACGGTCGGAGGGCACATGACGCTAGCGATGGTGTTGATGGAATCGCCAGCAATCATCGTGGCGGTCCTGCTTGCGAACAGGATGCGCGTCGCGAACGTGGCTCCGGCAGGTGTTGTCACGAGCGGCGGCGGCTCCGCCGCCCTCGGCAGCGGCGGTCCCTCGATCTCGATCGGCAAGATCCTCCACGAGTCTTTCACCGACGGCGCACACCTGCTGCTGCTGGGTGCGATAGCGGTCGGCCTGCTGAGCGGAGAGGCTGGCAAGACGGTGATGCAACCATTCTCGGGCGACCTGTTCAAGGGCATGCTGGCCTTCTTCCTCCTCGACATGGGCCTGATGGTTGCGCGCAACTTCCGCGAGGCGCGCAAGGCGTCGCCGGTACTGATCGCCTACGCCGTAGCGGGACCCCTGGTGCATGCCGCTCTCGCACTCGGCATCGCCTCTGCACTCGCACTGCCTGTTGCCGATGCCGCCCTGTTGATGGTCCTCGCCGCCAGCGCTTCCTACATCGTAGTGCCCGCCGTGTTGCGCTACGCCATCCCCGAAGCCAACCCGAGCCTGTACTTCGGACTGTCCCTCGGCGTCACCTTCCCGCTCAACATCCTGATCGGGATCCCGCTCTACACCGCGATGGCACAAAGCGTGTTGGGCTGATCGGCGGACACCTTGCGTCGGCGGTGTTCCGATGCAAGGTTCTCTGGCGCGCCCCCTTGGGCGCGCCTTTTTGTTCATAGACTTCTTTCGATTACTGCACTGCGAAAAAACCACTGTTCGGCCTCTCGCGATGTATCTAGTATCCGGGCCGCTCCCATCGCGAGAAATCTATGCAGAACTTCCTCGACCCCGCCATCCTGTTCTTCATCTTCGGCGTGCTGGCCGGGTTCGCGCGGTCCAATCTCGAGATCCCGCAGCCGATCTCGCGTTTCCTCTCGCTCTATCTGCTGATGGCACTCGGGCTCAAGGGCGGCTTCGCGCTCAACAAATCGGGGCTCACGCCGGAAGTCGCGATCAGCCTCGGCACCGCGATGCTGCTGGCGGTGGTCGTTCCGCTGATCGGCTACAACCTTCTCAGGCGAGTACTCGGCGGCTTCGATGCAGCAGCGATCTCCGCGACCTACGGCTCGGTGAGTGCAGTGACCTTCATCACCGCCACGCAGTACCTTGAGTCACACCAGTATCCCTTCGGGGCGCACATGGCGGCAGCGATGGCGCTGATGGAGTCGCCGGCGATCATCATGGCGGTGATCTTTGCCAACATGCTGCGTCGCGAACGGGCTGTCGCCGGCGATGCGGCCAACGAACCGGCCACGCCTCTCAGCAAGATCCTGCATGAGAGCTTCACCGACGGTGCCCAGTTGCTGCTTCTTGGTGCCATGCTGGTCGGCATCCTCACCGGGGAGGCCGGCAAGGCGGTGATGGCACCCTTCTCGATCGATCTGTTCAAGGGCATGTTGAGCTTCTTCCTGCTCGACATGGGCCTCACCGCGGCGCGCAACATGCACGAACTGCGCGGAAAATCGCCGTTCGTCGTTGCCTACGGCGTACTCGGGCCGGTGTGCCACGCCAGCCTTGCGCTGGGGCTCTGCCTGCTGCTCGGCATCGCCCCCGGGGACGGGGCTCTGCTGATGGTACTGGCGGCCAGCGCCTCCTACATCGCGGTACCTGCGGTGTTGCGGTTTGCCATTCCCGAGGCGAATCCGAGCCTCTACTTCGGCTTGTCGCTCGGCCTCACCTTCCCGCTCAACATCCTCATCGGCATCCCAATCTGCGTCGGCGTCGCGCACGCGGTTCTCGGTTAGCGGCACCAAAGTGCGGCAGCGCGTCCGACCCGCGTCTTTACCGCAATGCGGGCAGCAGAGAGCTGTCCTGGCGACCAGAGTCTGAGGGCGGCCTGTTCAGTCGGGCCAAAGATCGAGTACTGCGCCACGACTCGCGCTCGCTGCGTTGCGAGCGAATTTGGCCAGCACACCGCGCGTGTAGCGCGGTTCCGGAGCCCTCCATGCGGCACGCCGGCGACCGATCTCCGCGTCATCGACATCGAGTTGCAGCAAAAGACGATGAGCGTCGATGGTGATCAGGTCGCCCTCCTGGATCAAGGCGATAAGACCCCCGGAACATGCCTCCGGAGCAACGTGGCCGACCACCATACCCCAGGTGCCGCCCGAGAAGCGCCCATCGGTGATCAGGCCGACGCTCTCGCCGAGGCCCTGTCCGATCAGCGCACTGGTCGGAGCCAACATCTCCGGCATCCCGGGGGCACCCTTCGGGCCCAGATAGCGCAACACCATGACGTCGCCAGACTTGATCCGGCCGGCAAGGATCGCCTCCAGGGCCGACTGCTCGTCATCGAATACCCGTGCCGGGCCAGTGATGACGGGATTCTTCAGGCCGGTGATCTTGGCGACCGATCCCTCCGGACTGAGGTTTCCCTTGAGGATGGCGAGGTGGCCCTGGGCGTAGATGGGGTTGCGCACCGACTGGATCACATCTTGGTCGGTACGCCGCGGCGGTACGTCCGCCAGGTTCTCGGCTACCGTCTTTCCAGTGATGGTGATGCAGTCGCCGTTGAGCAGGCCGGCGTCAAGCAACTCCTTCATCACCGACGGGATGCCGCCGGCGCGTTGCAGGTCGATGGCCAGGTTACGGCCGCTCGGCTTGAGGTCGCAGATGACAGGGATCCTGCGCCGCACGCGCTCGAAGTCATCGATGTTCCACTCCACGCCGGCACAGTGCGCGATGGCCAGGAAATGCAGCACTGCGTTCGTGCTGCCGCCAGTAGCCATGATCACCGCCACGGCATTCTCGATCGACTGCCGTGTCACGATGTCACGCGGCTTCAGGTCCGACTGCACGGCGCGGTACAGCACGCGAGCCGCCTCGCGGGTGTACTCGACGATGGGGTCCTCGACGTTGGCCAGCGTCGAAGAGCCCGGAATGCTAAGGCCCAGTGCCTCGAAGGCCGAACTCATGGTGTTGGCGGTGTACATGCCGCCGCAGCTGCCGCTGCCTGGGATGGCTCGCTTCTCGATCTGGCAGAAATCCTCCTCGCTCATCTTTCCGGCACTGAATTGGCCAACGGCCTCGAAGACGCTGACGATGTTCAGGTCCTCACCCTTGTAGCGGCCAGGAAGAATGGTACCGCCGTAGACAAAGATGCCCGGCACATTGGCACGGATCAGACCCATCATGGCGCCAGGCATGTTCTTGTCGCAGCCGCCGATGGCCAGGCAGCCATCCATCCACTGGCCACCAACGCAGGTCTCGATGCAATCGGCGATGACCTCGCGGCTGACGAGGCTGTACTTCATGCCCTCGGTGCCCATGGCCATGCCGTCGCTGATGGTGGGTGTGCCGAAGACCTGCGGATTGGCGCCGACAGTCCTGAGTTCGGCCACCGCCGCATCTGCCAACCTCTGAAGCCCGGAATTGCATGGCGTGATGGTGGAATGGCCGTTGGCCACCCCGATCATCGGCTTGCCAAAATCGGCCTCCTGGTAGCCCATCCCGTAATACATGGACCGGTTGGGCGCTCGAGCGACCCCTTCGGTGATGTTCTTGCTGCGGCGGTTGGCTTGAGACATGGCTTGACCTGTAGGGATACCCGAGGGCGAGACTATAACGGACCAGACGCAGCGGGCACGCGACGAGTCGATGCCATCCGCAGGCACCGGATAGTTATCGCTAAAATACTATGATGTTATTGCTAATAATCAATTTTACGGACGACCTCAGTGGAGTTAGAGTAGGGCCGTTCAACGATGTGTCGAAGCTCTTTGGAGCATCGGCGCGAAGCGCGAAAAACCGCGAGAGTTCGCCGAACGGGAGGTTCGCATGTGGTCTGAGTTGCGTGATCTGACCGACTCCGTCGACGTCGGCACGCCGCCGCGCAGCGGAGAGTTGGTGTCTTTAAGTGTCGATGGACAGCCGGTCTGTGTGCCTCGCGGTAGCAGCGTGATGCTTGCAGCAGCCAAGGCCGGCTGCAGCGTCCCCAGGCTGTGCGCCACCGACACGCTGGAACCCTTCGGCAGTTGCCGCCTGTGCCTGGTCGAGGTCGAGGGTATGCGCGGCTACCCCGCAAGTTGCACCACGCTGGTTGCCGAAGGAATGGCCGTGCGCACCGATTCGGAAGCCTTGCAGCGCATCCGTCGAGGCGTCCTTGAACTCTATCTGTCTGACTTCCCGGCTGGCGATGTCCCGGATGGCTGGAGCGAGTTCCATCAGGCGCTGCAGCAATGCAGCGTCCGCAGCCATCCGTACGGCGAGGGCGGCGGCCACCAGACAGCGCCCGTCGACGAATACAACCCCTATTTCCTGTTCGACCAGGCCAAGTGCATCGTCTGCAACCGCTGCGTGCGCGCCTGCGAAGAGATCCAGGGCACCTTCGCACTGACCATCAGCGGCCGCGGTTTCGATTCCAAGGTCTCTCCTGGCCAGGATCAGCCCTTCTTCGAATCCGACTGCGTGAGCTGCGGGGCCTGCGTGCAGACCTGTCCGACCCAGGCTCTGATCGAAAAGAGTCTTTTCCCGGAGGGATACATCCGTGCCTAATCCGATCAAGCCCGATCGCAGTGTTGTCACCACCTGTGCCTATTGCGGTGTCGGCTGCAACTTCAAGGCCGAGACCCACGAAGGCCGCGTGGTGCGCATGATTCCGTGGAAGGACGGCAAAGCCAACCACGGCCACAGTTGCATCAAGGGCCGTTTCGCGTTCGATTACTACAAGCACCCGGACCGCGTGTTGAAGCCAATGATCCGCGACAGCATCGACGAGGTCTGGCACGAAGTGAGCTGGGAGCACGCCCTCGAGTTCGCCGCCGCCCGTTTCCGTCACATCCAGAAGCGCTACGGTGCGCGCTCCATCGGCGCAGTATCGAGCAGCCGCTGTACCAACGAAGAGATCTTTCTCGTGCAAAAGCTTGCACGTGCGGTGTTCGGCAACAACAACATCGACAACTGTGCGCGGATCTGCCATTCGCCGACCCAGTTCGGGCTCTCTGCGACCGTTGGCTGGGGAGCAGCCAGCCAGCACTTCGATTCGATCCTCAAGGCCGATGTCATCATGGTGGTAGGCGCCAACCCGACCGAGGGCCACCCGGTGTTCGGCTCGCTGCTCAAACGACGGGTGCGTCAGGGTGCTCGGCTCATCGTCATCGACCCCCGGCAGACCGAGACCGTTCGTTCGCCGCATGTCAGCGCTGACGTCCATCTGGCGCTCCGCCCGGGCACCAATGTCGCAGTGCTCGACAGCATCGCTCATGTCGTCGTGCGCGAACGGCTGTTCGACGAGGCTTTCGTTCGTGAGCGATGCGAATGGGAGGAGTTCGAGCACTGGGTTGCACTGGTCGGCGGCGAACGCTACGCGCCGGAGGTGATCGGCCCCCAGGCGGGCCTGGATCCCGAGGACATCCGCCGCGCCGCCCGCCTCTATGCCGGCGGGCGGAACAGTGCGATCTATTACGGCCTCGGGGTCACCGAACATTCGCAAGGCTCGACCGGGGTGATGTGCCTGGGCAACCTGGCGCTTGCTTGCGGCATGCTCGGGCGCGAGGGTGTCGGCGTGAATCCGCTGCGCGGCCAGGGCAACGTGCAAGGTGGTAGCTGCCTCGGCAGTTGGCCGCACGTGTTCAGCGGCTACCGCTTCGTCACTGACAACGAGGTGCGCGGGAGCTTCGAAGCGGAATGGGGCGTGACCCTCGATGCCGAGCCCGGTCTGCGTCTGCCCAACATGTTCGATGCCGCTCTCACCGGACACTTCCGCGGCATGTACATCATGGGTGAGGACCCAGTACAGAGCGACCCCAATCAGGACCACACCATCGCGGCCATGCGCGAGATGGAGTGCGTGGTGGTACAGGACCTGTTCCTCAACGAGACCGCGAGGTACGCGCACGTCTTCCTTCCCGGGAGTTCGTCGCTCGAGAAAGACGGAACCTTCACCGGCGCCGAACGCCGCGTCAACCGGGTCCGCAAGGTGGTGGAGCCGCTCGCCGGGCTGCAGGACTGGGAGGTCGTGGTCCGACTGATGAACGCCATGGGCTACCCGGCACACTATGACCATGCAGGTCAGATCCTCGACGAGATCGCCCGCCTGTCGCCGGCCTACAAGGGGCTCAGCTTTGAACTGCTCGACCGAGTCGGCTCGGCGCAGTGGCCGGTCGACGAGAACGCACCGGAAGGCACCGAAGTACTTCATCGCGAGCGGTTCCCCCGCGCCAATGGCCGGGGGACCTTCATGCTCACCGAGTTCGTGCCCACGCGAGAGCGCGTCACCGATGCCCACCCGCTGCTCCTTACAACCGGACGCATCCTCAGTCAGTACAACGTCGGCACACAGACACGCCGCACCGCCAACAACCGCTGGCACGCCGAGGACGTCCTCGAGATCAGTGGCGAAGACGCTGCGATCCGAGGCATCAAGGACGGTGACGCGGTCTGGCTGTCCAGCCGCTTCGGTGCCACTCGCCTGCGCGCGCAGATCTCACGGCGCGTGAACCCCGGCGTCGTCTACACCACCTTCCACCACGCCGAGACGCGCGTCAACGTGGTCACCTCCGACCTCTCCGACTGGGCCACCAACTGCCCGGAGTACAAGGTGACCGCGGTCGAGGTCTCCCTCGTGGAGCCCACCGGGGTCCGGTCTGCGGGTCGTACGGAGCCGCAGCGAAAGGGACGCGAACATGAGGAGGCACACGCGTGAACGCGATGCACGAAGCCTTGCCCCACGGACCTGCTGCCGATCCGGTGTTGGCAATGGACAGACTGCTCGGCATGGCCAACCAGATCGGCGATTTCTTCGCACCCTACCCGCCAGCGCGTCGCGCCGAAGGCATCCGCAACCACCTGCGCACCTACTGGGACCCGCGCATGCGCGAGGCGCTGCTGGCCCATATCGACAGTGGCGGCGGCGGCCTTGCGGAGCACGTGCTTCAGGGCGCTCTTCTGCTGCGCGACAACGAGACCCGGAAGGGATACTACGGACCGCCCAAGGCCTGAAGGGATCAGGTCCCGCAAAAAGTGACGTAGCGCCCTGCCCCTCCGGGTGCGGCATGCATCAGCTCAGGTGCATCCGCCGGGTCGTCGTAGGGCTTGGCCAGTGCCCCCAGTAGCCGTTCGAACGGGGCCATGTCGCCCTCTGTTGCGGCGACGATCATGGCTTCCACCGCATGATTGCGAGGGATGCAGACTGGGTTCACCCTGCGCATGCCGGCTGCGGCTTGGCAATCGTCCTCATCGATTGCCCGCTTCGCCTTCCAGCGAGCCAGCCACGCAACTGGCGCCCGAGGGTCGCCAAAGAGTTGCTGCAACGCGCGGTCTTCCCCCGCAGCGGCGGAGCAAAGTGCGCGGTGCGCAAGTGTCCAGTCGACCCGATGCCCTTGCAACAGGGCAAGCCAGTCCGCCATCAGTTCATCGTCCGGGTCGCCACTCAGACCGATCTTCGCCGCGAGGCGCTTTCTCCAGGCTTGTTCGAACAGCGTCTTGAAGGTGGTGACCGCCGCTGTCGCGCGCTCGATCGCCTGCGGCGTGTCGGGGTGGATGAGCGGCAGCAGAGCCTCGGCCAGACGAGCCAGGTTCCACTGTGCGATCGGTGCCTGGTTGCCGTAGGCATAGCGGCCATGATGGTCGATGCTACTGAACACGGTCGCCGGGTCGTAGGCTTCCATGAAGGCACAAGGGCCGTAGTCGATGGTCTCGCCGGCGATACTGCAGTTGTCGGTGTTCATCACGCCATGTACGAAGCCTACCGACAGCCACTGCGCGATCAGTTCCGCCTGCCGCGCTACCACCGCCTCCAACAGAGCCAGCGCCGGAATGTCTGCGTCGGCCAACCCAGGGTCGTGGCGATCGATGACGTAGGCGAGCAGTCGGCGCAGGGAGGCCTGGTCGTCGCGCGCTGCGAAGAACTCGAAGGTGCCGACACGGATGTGGCTGCTCGCCACCCGCGTGATCACCGCACCAGGCAGTACATCCTCACGCAACACCGGCTCCCCGGTCGCCACGGCCGCCAGCGCACGCGTGGTCGGGATACCCAGCGCATGCATCGCCTCGCTGATCAGATACTCGCGCAACACCGGGCCAAGCGCAGCGCGCCCATCGCCGCCGCGAGAGAACGGCGTGCGCCCGGCGCCCTTGAGCTGGATGTCCCGCCGCCGCCCGTCGCTGCCGACCACCTCACCGAGCAGGACTGCGCGACCGTCGCCCAGTTGCGGGACGAAGTTGCCGAACTGGTGACCCGCGTAGGCGGTCGCTACCGGTAGCGAACCGGGGATGCTGCGATTGCCACTGAACCAATCGGCAGCATGGCCGCGGACCTCATCCGGGTCGGCCCCGAGCAGGCAACAGAGCCCGGTGTTGAAGGCAAGCAGTCGCGGCTGGCGAACGCCGGCTGGATGCTGGCGGACAGCGAAGGGCTCGCCGAGTCTGGCGTAGGTGTTGTCGAAGCGGAGACCACTCAACCGGCAGGACCGAAGGTCTTGTTGAAGAACACTGCGCGCTCGACCGGCGTGACCCAGACCATGCCGAGTCCCGCCGAACCGCTGGTCGCCTCGGTGACGATGCAGTCGACGATGGCATCGACCCGTTCGTCATCACAAACGATCTGGATCAGAACCTTCTCGCTGAAGTCGGTGAGAACCTGCCGGATGCTGCCCGAGCCCCCAGGCCCGGACCGCTGAGCCTTGGACACTACCATTCCGGGGAAATCGGGCAAGGCCCGCAAGGCTTCGTTGATGCGGTCGAGCTTTCCCGGACGGACGACTGCCTTGATCTCTTTCATCCTCTATCTCCGCGATCAGATCTGCTTCGCATCCGGCTCGTCGAACCAGCGGTAGATCGCCGGCACCACCACCAGCGTCAGCAGGGTCGAGGTCAGCAAGCCCCCGATCACCACCACCGCCAAGGGCCGCTGCACCTCCGAACCGGGTCCGGTCGCGAACAGGAAGGGCAGCAGACCGAGCAGCGCCACGGTAGCGGTCATCATCACCGGCCGGAACCGCATCTTGGCACCCTCCACCACCGCCTGTTCCACCGGCATGCCCTCGTGTCGCAAGCTGCGGATGTAGCTCACCAGCACCACGCCGTTGAGCACCGCGATACCCCATAGGGCGATGAAGCCTACCGACGCCGGCACTGAAAGGTACTCGCCCGATACAGCCAGACCCAATACCCCGCCGATGGAAGCAAAGGGCAGTACGGTGATGATCAGCGACGCATAGCGAACCGATCCGAACAACAGGAAAAGCAAGAAGAAGATGGCGGCGATGGTGATCGGCACGATCACCGAGAGGTGACCAAGCGCGCGCTGCATGTTCTGGAACTGGCCGCCCCACTCCAGGTAGTAACCCTCAGGCAGAACCACCTGCGCGCCGACCTTCTGCTGCAACTCGGCAACGAAGCCGCCAAGGTCGCGGCCCGCGACGTTGACACCGACCACCACCCGACGCTTGGCCATCTCACGACTGATCTGTGCAGCACCCTCGCTGACCTCGATGCGGGCCACGGAACCCAGCGGCACCAAGGCCCCGCCTGGCGTATTGATGAGGATGTCGCCGATCGCGTTGGGGTCGTCGCGGAAGGCCTCCGGCAGGCGCACTGTCGCGTCGAACCGGCGCTGGCCCTCGAATACCTGGGTGGCTGTCTTGCCGCCCAGTGCGATCTCTACCATCTGATTGATGTCGGCCACGTTCAGACCGTAGCGGGCGATCGCCGAGCGGTCGACCTCGATGTTGAGGTACTGCTGTCCGCTCACCTTCTCGACCCGCAGATCACGTGCGCCCTGGGTAGCGGCAACGACACGGGCGATCTGGTTGGCGGTGTCGAGCAAAGTATCCATGTCATCGCCGAAGACCTTGACCGCGACGTCGCTGCGCACGCCGGTTACCAACTCCGCGACGCGCTGCGCGATCGGCTGCGCCATGGCGATGGAGACCCCCGGCAGGTCGGCAAGCTTCTCGCGGATGGCGTTGGCGATGCTGTCCTGCGTCCAGCCCTCCGGCCACTGGTCGCGAGGCAGCAGGCTGACCACCGGTGTGCCCTCGTTCTGCGACTGCGGGTCGGCGGGCGACTCGCCGCGCCCGACCGCCGAGACCACCCCCTTGACCCCGGGCACTTCGAGCACCCGGCGCAGGATCTCCCGCTCCATCTTCATCGACTCGTCTAGCGAGATGTTGGGCACTCGCGCCACCCCCGGAACGATCGAACCCTCCTTCATCTCAGGGATGAACGAAGTGCCGAGGAAAGGCACCATGGCGACCGACAGGACGAAAGCCCCGACCGCCATGAGGAAGGTCTTGCGGCTGTTGGCCACGGCCCAACTCAACAGTGGCAGCCAGGGACGCTTGAGAGCACGGATGAGACGAGTGTCCTCCTCGCTGCCACCCTTGAGTACGTAGGTGCAAAGCACCGGCGTGAGCGTGAGCGACAAGACCAGTGAAACTGCCAGCGCGATGGCGATGGTGTAGGCCAGCGGCGCGAACATCTTGCCCTCCATGCCCTGCAGCGTCATCAGCGGCAAGAAGACGAGGATGATGATGCCGACGCCGAAGATCACCGGCACCGCCACCTCCTTCACCGCGTCGAAGATGACACGGATCTTGCGCTCGCCCTCGGCGGCGCCGTGCGACAGTCGGGAGAAAGCGTTCTCCACCACCACCACCGAGCCGTCAACCATGAGGCCGATAGCGATGGCTAATCCACCCAGACTCATGAGATTGGCCGAGATACCGAGCTTGTTCATGATCACAAAGGTGACCAAGGGCGTGAGCACCAACGTGGCGATGACGATCAGGCTCGAGCGGACGTCGCCAAGGAACAGGAACAGGACGAGGATGACGAACAGCACACCCTCGATGAGGACCTTGATGACGGTATCGAGTGCCGCATCGACCAGTTCGGAGCGGTCGTAGTACGGGACGATCTGCAAGCCCTCGGGCAACATCCCCTTGGAGTTGATCTCCTCGACACGCTGCTTGATGCGGCTGACGATCTCCTTGGCATTGCCGCCGGCAAGCATCATGACGATCGCGCCGACGGCCTCGGTCTTGCCGTCCTTGATCAGACCGCCGACCCGGACCTGGGCACCCTCCTCGATCTGCGCGACATCGCGCAGGTAGACCGGCGTCGCGCCCTCGTTCTTGACGACGATGTTGCGGAAATCGTCGATGCTGCGCACCAGACCGATGCTGCGGATCAGGAACTGCTCGGCGTTCTGGTTCAGCAACCCACCACCCGCGTTGGCGTTGTTGGCCGACACCGAGTCGAACACCTGATTCAGGCTCAGGCCATAGTGTCGCAGCCGATCAGGGTTCACCCGGATGTGGTACTGCTTGACAAAGCCACCTTGCGAGTTGATCTCGGCAACACCCTGGATCGACCGCAGCATCGGCCTCACCACCCAATCCTGGGTGATGCGGCGTCGTGTCAACTCCTCACGGGTGAGCTCGCGATCGCCGTCATCGGCTTTCTGCAGGGTGTACTGGAATACCTCGCCAAGCCCTGTGGAGACCGGACCGAGCACCGGTGCCACCCCCTCCGGCATGCGTCCGCGAACGTCCGCCAGCCGCTCCATGACAAGCTGCCGGGCGAAGTAGACGTTGGTCTGGTCGGTGAAGACCAAGGTGATCTGCGACATGCCTGGCCGGTTCAGCGAGCGCATCTCCGTCATCGCTGGCAAGCCGGTCATGGCGAGTTCGATGGGCACCGTGACCAGACGCTCCATCTCGTCGGGCGAGCGGCCGATCGCCTCGGTGGCGATCTGCACCTGAACATTGGTGACATCGGGGAACGCATCGACCGACAGCTTTCGCGCCGCATCCAGTCCGAAAGCGAACAGCACGACACTGACGACGACGAGCACCAGACGCTGCTCGAGGGCAGCGCGGATGAGAGCCGGGATCATGGGCGATGAGCTCCCAGCGACCTACTGGTTTGCGCTCTTGCGCTGTGTGTTGAGGTGGAAGGCACCATCAACGACCACCGTCTCGCCCGCCTGGAGGCCCTCAAGGACCGGCCTCACCTCTTCACCATCCGGACCGCGAGCGATGTGGCCGAGTACCACTGGGCGCATGCGGTACCTGCCCTTGCCGACCTCGACGAAGACGTGGTCGGTGTTGTTCTCACGAACGATCGCCGATGGCAACAGCGCGATGCGGTTCTCCGGCGCAGAAGCGATCTCCACCGTCGCCAGCATGGCAGGCTTGAGGCTGCGGTCGCGATTGTCGAGATCGGTGCGCACCAGGATGGTACGGGTGTCCGGGTTGACCGTCGGCGAGACATAGTTGAGTCGGGCTGCTCGCCGCATGCCGAGCGCCGGGATGTCGATGCTCACGTTCTGCCCAGCGGCGATCCCCCTTGCCTCCTGCTCCGGAACGTCGGCGACCACCCGTACCACCGCAAGATCGGCGACCACGAAGAGTGGGTCCGAGGGCTGAACCACCTGACCCAGCGCAACATTGCGCTCGACCACGGTTCCAGCCTGGGTGGAGAGCACCGGCTTGACCGAACTGATCGAACCCGTCCGCTCCAGACTCTCCAAGGTGCCATCGCGCAGACCCAGGAGTCGCAACTGGTCGGCGGCGCCACGCTTCTCGGCCTCGGCCACCTCCAACTCGTTCTCGCGTCGTTGGAGTTCGGCACTGCCGATGACATCCGCCGCGAGCAGCGAGCGGGCACGCTCGACACTGCGACGCAACAGTTGCACCTGGGAGTTGGCCTTGAGGTAGTCCAGTTGCGCCTCCCCAAGATTGGCGCTGGTCAGGGTGGCGAGAACCGCGCCTTGGCCGACACCCTGCCCGAGGACGACCTTGACATCGCTGATGCGTCCGGGGACCGTGGTGCTGATGCGGGAGATACGACGCTCATCGAACTCGATGCGCCCGGCCACGCGGAAGATCGGGCTCACGGGTGAGGCATGCATCTGCTCCACCTTTAGGCTGGCGACCAGACTCTGGCTCGCCTCGACCAACATCGGGTCAGGTTTCGCCGTGGGGGGCGGAGCCTCCTCCGGCTTGCTGCAAGCGGAGAGCAGCCCTGCCAGCATAAGACAGACCAGTGTATGCGGGGCAGCAAGGGGTCGGGCGCGTAGCATCGTGGCGCGTTCCAGTTCAGCGAGGGTTGGACGGATCAAAACGGTCGGCAGACGGGCTGGCGGTCGGGCCGCCATCACGGCAAATCCTGCGCCTGCAGGCGGTCGATCTCGATACGCGACGCTTCGAGTTCGAAACGGGCAGCAATGAGGTCGTTTCGCGCGGCTCGGAACACCCGGCGGGCATCGAGCACCTCAAGGATGCCGCGCTCACCGAAGCGGTAGGCCGCCTCCGCCACCTTCACTGCGGCCTCGGCCTCACGCAGGATGGCCCCCTCCAGCGCATTGATCTGGTTGCGTGCAATGTCGTATTGCCCGTAAGCCGACTGCAAGGACTGCGAAAGCGTGAACTGGACATGCTCGAGTTGGTTGCGCGCCCTCAGCCCCTGCGCGGTGAACTCGGCGATGGGACCCACCCGGCGGTCCCAGATCGGGATAGTGAGCAATACCCCGACCCGATTGTTCTCGAGATCCGGATCGCGCTCCTGCACCGCTCGCAAAGCCACCTCCGGCATGCGGCGCGCCTTCTCCAGATCGACCTGCTTCTCGAAGCGCGACAACTCCGCTCGCAGTACGGCGAGGTCCGGACTGCCAGCGAGCGCCCTTTCCCGAAGCTGATCGAGCGGCGGGAGGGGGCGCGGTTCAGACCAATCACCGCGTACCGCGAAGTCCGCGGGAAGTCGCTCCGCCACCAGCGCGCGGATCGCCACCCGCGCCTGGTCGACACGCAATTCTGCGCTGCGCGCGGTGTTGCGGGCGTTCAGGCGCTCCGCCTCGGCTCGAATGAGGTCATAGCGCGGCGCCTCGCCGACATCGACGCGCACCTTGACCCGCTCGTAGATGGACTCCGCAAGTGCCAGGTCATCACGCGCGGCGACCGTCTCCTCCTGACGACGCAGCAAGTCGTAGAAGGCGGTCTGAAGGCGTGCCAGCAGGGCGATACGGGTCTGCCGCAGGCTGGCTTCGGCACCGCCCGCCACGGCCTCGGCGGCACCGATCCGGGCTCGCCTCTGCCAGGGGTTGTCGATACGCTGGGAGATCGCCAAGGTATGTGCGTGGCCCGACGCCCCACCCACGCGCGGCGAGGCGCTGCCGGTGGTCATCTCGGTCTCGGGGTTGGGATACGCGCCCGCCGACACCACCCCGGCACGAGCCGCGTCGACCCCGTCTCGCGCCGCCGCCAGTGAAAGGTTCCCATCCAGCGCCAACTGACGAAGCGCGGCCAGGTCGAACAGCGCGGCATCGGCGGCGGATACGTTGGGGGTCTGTATGGCGAGGACGAGGGCAAAACAATGCAGGAAGCCTGAGCGCATCCAAATCCCTTAGGCTGATTTCCGAGTGTTTCGGTCAGGTAGACGAGGAAAGGTTCCCGGGAACATCTCCCGAGCTTGGGTTGAAACAAATCCGGGGATGGGCTGGGAGAGGTGCGGGGCGAGCCCGTGACCTCCCACGACCCGGTGTCAGCCCTGTCGGGCCCGGAGCGGACGCTGACGGCGCGTCTCCGACCAGCGCAGCGCGACATAGGTGCCGTAGCCGATGAGCCCTGCGCCAAGTACGAAGAGTCCGTAGGCGACGGGCCACGGCAGGCCCTCTGTCATCATGGTGTACTCCGACATGCCACCGATGCCGGCAAGCATGTTGAGCGGCATGAACACCACGCTGAACACGGTAAGCTGGCTCACCCGCTTGTTCTGGTTGATGTTGATGAAACCGATGGTGGCGTCCATCAGGAAGTTGATCTTGTCGAACAGGAAGGCAGTGTGGCTGTTCAGAGACTCGATGTTGCGCACGATCTGGTTGCAGGACTGCACCTGATCCGTCTTCAGCAAACGTGCACGCATGAGGAAGTTCAGTGCGCGCTGGGTATCGAGGATGTTGCCGCGGATGCGGCCGTTCTGGTCCTCCTCCTCGGCGATGCTGGCGAGGATGCTCGCCGCTTGGGAGTCGGTGACGGTCTCATTGAGCACCAGTCGTCCGACCTCGCCGAGCGTGGTGTAGATATCCTCGAGCGAGTCCGCGGAGTACTCGACGTCCGCGCCGTAGAGGTCGAGCAGGACATCGATGCTGTCGCTGACGTACCCCGGCTGTGTCAGCGCGCGGCGACGTTGCAGACGGAATACCGGCAGTTCTTCATCACGCACCGAGAACAGGATGCCGCCATGCAGGATGAACGATACCGGCACGCTGCGCGAATCCCCGGCACGCTCGCGCAGGAAATTGGAATGCAGGTGGATGTCGTCGCTGTCGCCGATGTAGAAACGTGAACTGAGCTCGAGATCGGTCGCCTCGAGAGGATCGGGCAACTCGACCTGGAAGTGGGCGCCGATGAAGGCTCGCTCACTTGCCCCGGTGTTGATCAGATCGACCCATACCGGCCTGACGCCCTCAAGGTCCTTGCGCCCACTCACTGGGACCTGGCGCAGACGGCCGCCGTCGACCAACTCGAAGACATTGACCTTGGCGCCCTCGAACAGCGGCTCACGACCCGCAGCCAAAGACTCGCGGCGGGCGTCCGAGAGTTCCCACAGGATGTCGTTCTCTCGCTCGCGCGGGATCGCCCGCCAGAGAGCCTGCGCAGCCTCGAGTGGCAGATCGTCGAGCACCTCGCCGAGTTCGGCAGAGGAGTGGTGCTCCACCATGCGCACCAGCTCAGCCTGATGCTGCTTCGCCACCAGGGACTCGACCACCTCACGGCGGCTCATCTGCTGGTTGTGGACGACACCGTCCTGCCGCTTTTGCTTTTCCAGGATTTCCATGAATTGGCCGGTGGTCGACATGGCTGCTCCGCCGCAAGGCGCGGCGACACGAGAGCCGCGCGCCGCGAGTGTAATCCAAGCCGCGTGTGGTCGCTGCGCCTTGCGCGGACGATGCCGACAAGGACCCGCCTCAGTCGATGCCGACCGCGAGTGCCCTGGCCAACGCCACCAGCGCGGTGAATCGCGCCAACCGTGCATTGTCGGCCGCGGTCTCGGCTGCGAATACAGCACGTTCGGCATCGAGTACCGTGGTGTAGTCCTCGGCACCCTCGCGATACCGGAGTTCAGCAAGTCGCAGTGCCGTGGCGGCCGCATCCGCCGCCTCGCGGTGTTCGTGCTCCTGATCGCTGGCCGAACGGAACCCGACCAGGGCATCAGCGACCTCGCGCTGGGCGACCAGCGCCACCTGCAGATAGCGCACCAGTCTTTCCTGCTGCTGTGCCGCCGAGAGCTCCGCCTGACCACGTAGCCTGCCACCGTCGAACACCACTTGCACCAGATTGGCAGCAAGCGTCGTCAGGGCACCTGAACTCTGCAGGAAGTCTCCGGCGGCAGCGTGCTGGAAAGCCGCACGCAGATTCAAGTCGAGTCGCGGCAGGATGGCGGCGCGGGCAGCGGCGACGTTGGCGCGGGCAGCGGCAAGGTCTTGCTCAGCCTGACGGATGTCCGGGCGGCGCTCGACGAGGCCGGCGGCATCACCCGGCACCGGATCGGGCACCTCGGCATCCCGCAGGCTGGCACTGCTGTCTGGTGCCTCGTCCGGGGGCAGAGCGCAGAGCAGAGCCAAGCGGTTGCGTACCAGCGCACGCTGCCCCCGCAGATCCGCCAAGAGGGCCCTCGTGACGGCTACCTGGTTCCGCTGACGAGCCACCTCAAGTGCCGAGATGCGGCCCGCGGTCTTTTGCGATTCCAGCAGCAACAGCAATCGTTCGGCAGTGGCGACGTTGCGCTCCGCGGTAGCGATGCGGTCGTTGAAGGAGAGCAGACTGACCCAGGCCGAGGCGGTATCGCCTTGCACGGTAAGTCGCACGGCATCGCGGAAAGACTCACTGGCAGCCAGAGCCGCACGCCCGCTGGCCGCGAGAGAGCGGTTGCGACCCCAGACATCGAGCTCATAGGCGAGCGTGCCACCGACACTATAGACCTCGGTCACGGGTCGGCCCGGCAGGTCACTGCGCTGGCCGCTGCCAGTGGCATTGAGCGCGGGGAACAGACCGGAGGCGGCGACCTTTGCGGAGGCACGGGCCTGATCGAGCCGGGCCAGCGCAGTACGCACGTCGTGATTGCCTTCCTGCGCACGCTCAAGCATCGTTCCCAGCCCCGGCAAGCCAAGACGGATGCGCTCCGCCGTGGCTCCCTCGGCAGTCGTCACCGGCCAACCAGCGCCCAGACGCAGGGGCTCGTCTGCGATCACCGGCCACTGTGCGGCACAACCGCCGAGCAAGGTCATCAGCAGCAACATCGCGAGGCCCTGCGCCGGCAAGGAACGACACGGCACGGATGTGCCCCGCAATGAAGCGTGAAGCTTGTGGGCGGCTGACGGGCTCACGTCCTCATTCCGCTGCAAGCGCCACCACCGGATCGAGCCGCGCCGCCCGGCGTGCCGGGAGATAGCCGAACACCACGCCAACCACGAAAGCACTGCCGAAGGCCATGACCACGGGTGGCAAGGAGAAGATCACGGTGGAGCCAAGCGAGCGGGCCACGAAGCCGGCAGCGAAGCCGAGCCCGACCCCGATCAGCCCTCCGACTGCGCAGACCAGGACCGCCTCCACAAGGAACTGCTGCTGGATCTGCAACCGGCGCGCACCGCAGGCCATGCGGATGCCGATCTCGCGGATACGCTCCGTGACCGAAACCAGCATGATGTTCATGACGCCGATACCACCGACCAGCAAGGAGATGGCGGCGATCGAACCGAGCAGCACCGACATCGTATTCTGCGTCTCGGTAGCGGTCTCGATCAGCGATGCCATGTTGCGGACCTTGAAATCGACGGTCCTGTGTCGTGCCTTGAGGACCTCCTCGACGGCTTCAGAGGTCTCACCGGAGCGGTTCATGTCCGCCAGGTGCAAAGCGATGGCGCGCACGTGACTCTGCCCGAACAGCCGCATGCCGCCGGTGGTGATAGGCACAAAGACATTGTCGTCGAGATCGCTGCCGAAAGCCGACTCGCCTTTGGTCGACATCACCCCGATCACCTCGAACGGCACGTTCTCGATGAGGATCCGCTGGCCGACCGGGTCCTCCCCCTCGGTGAACAGTGCATCGCGCACCGTGGTGCCGATGACGGCCACCGGCGCATAGCTGGCGACGTCCGCAGGCGAGAGAAACTGCCCCGCAAGAACAGTCCAGTTGCGTGCTTCCGGGTACTCGGATGTGGTGCCGACACCGTTGGTCGCGTAGTCATTGCGGCCGAACCGAACAGTGATCCCCTTGCCGTTCTCCGGCACCACCCGCAGGACGTTTGGCAGGCCCTCGAGGGCCTGCCCATCCTCTGCGGTCAGCGTCTTGATGTCGGAGGAACCGCGGATGTTCGGGGCCCCGGGACGCACCACCAGAAGGTCCGGGCCCATGGCCTCGATACTGCGCAAGACATCCGCCTTGCTGCCGTCGCCCAGAGCGAGCATGGCGATCACCGCCGCTACGCCGATGACGATGCCGAGCAGCGTCAGCGAGGTACGGAACAGATTGTTGCGCAGCGAGCGCAGCGCCATGCCGACCGCAGCCACGAAATCCCCCACCCGATCGGAACGAAGGGCTGTCGGAGCCAGCACCATACGGGAAGCGACCCGTTTCGACGCGGAAGGGGTCAGGTCCGGCGCAAGGGCATCGTCGATCCGGAGGGAGTCGCTGACGATCCGTCCGTCGGCGACGTCGATGATCCGCTGTGCCTGCGCCGCCACGCCGGCGTCGTGGGTGATCAGGAGGACGGTGTGACCTTCTGCGTGGAGTTCGTGCAGCAGACGCAGCACCTCGCGCCCGCTGGCGGTATCGAGCGCACCAGTGGGCTCATCGGCCAGGATGACCCGGCCACCGTTCATCAAAGCCCGTGCAATGGAGACCCGCTGCTGCTGGCCACCCGACAATGCGGCGGGTCGAAACCCCGCACGTGCCGCCAACCCGAGCCGCTCGAGCAAACCGCGGGCACGGGTCTCCCGCTCGTCCGGCGGAACCCCGCGGTAGACCGCCGGCATGGCCACGTTCTGCAACGCCGTCTCGGTCCCGATCAGGTTGTAGCGCTGGAAGACGAAGCCGAAGGCGGCGCTGCGCAGCGCGGCCAACTCGTCGGCACTGCAGTGACTGACATCGCGCCCTTCGAACCGGTACTCGCCAGTGGTCGGCGTATCGAGGCAACCGAGGATGTTCATCAAGGTCGTCTTGCCGGAACCCGACTGTCCCCGGATGGCAACGAACTCTCCGCACCCGATCAAGAGGTCGATGCCGTGCAGTACGCGCACCGCAGTCTCGCCACTCCCGTAAGTCCGCGACACGCCTCGCAGTTCGATGAGCGGTGCCGACATCTGCGCTGTCACTGCGGCCGTACCTTCGGCATACCTCCTCCGGATCCGGCCCCACCCTTGCCACCGTTCTTTCCCTTGCCGCCCTCGGCGCGCTGCGGCGGAAGCACAAGGGTCTCACCCTCCCGCAGGCCTTCCAGCACCTGGACCTCGTTTCGCGTCTCCAGGCCGATGCGGACCAGACGCTCGACCGGCTTGCCGGATTCCAGCACCTCGACCCGCGCCCAGCGTCCCGGCCTCGCAGCGCCATCGCCTGGCCGCCCCTGCTCGGGGCTCCCACCCTGCTTCTGGTCCTTCTTGTCCCGGCCGCCCTTGGGCAGCAGCGCACGAGCCGGGATGACGAGGGCCTCCTTGACCTCCTCCAACAGAAAGCTGACCTGCGCGCTCATCTGCGGCATCAGCACGCCGTCCGGGTTGGCCACATCGAACAACACGTTATAGAGGATGACGTTGTTGACTGCCTCGGGCGTCGGAAGGATCTGCCTTACCGTACCGGTCCAACGCCGTTCCGGTAGACCGAGTGTATTGAAGGATGCTCGCACACCCTCCCGGATGCGGCTGATGTCCGCTTCGGAGACCTGTGCCTGCACGGTCATGGTGCGAAGATCGGCGATGCGCAGGATGACCGGTGCCTGCTGTGCAGCGACCAGAGTCTGGCCCTGACGCGCTGTGATGGACACCACGGTACCACCCATCGGCGCATGGATCTTGGTGTAGCGCAGGTTGGTTCGATCGAAGCCCAAGGCTGCATCCTGTTGCCGGATCTGCGCCTCGATCGATCGCACACCCGCCTCAGCCTGGCGCAGCGCAGCCTCCGAAGCCTCCAACTCCCGTCGGCTCACGGCGTCACTGCCCATCAACGCGCGGTTGCGCTCCGCCGTCTGTTGCGCGAGTGCGAGTTGCGCCCGTCGGTCTGCAAGCTGTGCCTGGGAGTTGACGATCTGTGCGCTCGTCTGACCGACTCGGGACTCGAACAGTGTGGGATCGATCTCGGCGATGAGTTCGCCCTTGCTCACAGCCTGACCGACGACGACGCGCAAGCTGCGCAACTGGCCCGTCACTTGCGTGCCGACATCGACGAACTGCAATGGCTGCAGGGTGCCGAGGGCGCTCACCTCCGATCGCAGACCGCCGCGTCCGACCGCAACGGTCTCCGGCGGCAGGGCATCGCTGCCGCGCCAAGGCCCCCACCACCAGACGGCACCCGCCAGAACCAGCGGACCCGCGAACCACCACCACCGATGCCCCACGCCCCCCCCCGAACTCGAGGACATTCCCCTTTCCGCAGACGGCGGGTAGCCGAGACCACATGGCACCTGACCGACCTGCCTGCAACCCCGTAGGGTAACGCGACAGCAAGGTTTTCGACGTTACAATTCGCCGCATCCTCGGAGGACCTCATGTCTCAGACCCCCAGCCGTCCCCTGCTCATCATCGGCGCCGTTGTCGCGGTACCGCTCGTGGCCGCCCTGATCGGCGGCCTGTTGACGTCTGCGGACGTACCTGCCTTGCCTGCCCCAGGCGTCGAATCACCAGAGGCGGTGATGGCGCGACTGCGACCAGTGGGCGAATACGTGCTGGCAGCTGCCGAGACAGGCAGCGGTGGTGCAGTCGATGGCGCAAAGATCTACAACGGCCTTTGCGCCGGTTGCCACGCGGTGGGCGCAGCCGGGGCCCCCAGAACGGGGGACAAGGGAGCTTGGGGGCCGCGCATCGCCAAAGGCAAGGACACCCTCTACAGCCATGCTATCAATGGCTTTCAGGGCAGCAACGGTATGATGCCCGCGCGCGGTGCCAACCCCAAGCTGACCGACGATGAGGTCAAGGCGGCGGTGGATCATCTGGTGAAGTTGTCGAGTTAGGCGGCCCCTGCAGCCGCGCGCGCAGTGCGGTGAGGCGCGCGTTGCCCTGACTGCGCGTCAGCGGTCCGCAGTCGGGCACCGATACCGCGTCGCCCATCTCCCCGATGAAACGCGAAGCCTCACACTCCTGCCAATCACCGGCCCGCTTTCGTCGCTCGCAGTGACTCACCCAGAGCGAGCGTCGGGCCCGGGTGATGCCGACGTACATCAGCCGTCGCTCCTCCTCAAGACGACCTTCCGCTTCTGCATCGCGGTGCGGAAGGATGCCCTCCTCGACCCCGACCATGAAGACATGGTCATACTCCAGACCCTTGGCGGCATGCAGTGTCGACAGCTGCACGGCATCCGGCGCCTCCCCTTCCCTGCCATCGAGCAGCGTGATCAGCGCGATCGTCTGGGCAACGTCGAGCAGCGTCCTGCCATCCTCCTGGCCCTTGCGCGAGACCCAGTCGACGAAGTCGCAGACATTCACCCAGCGCGCTTCGCCGGGCCGACCCGGATCGCTGTCCTTGAGATGGAGCTCGTAGTCGATGGCGCGTATCAGGTCGCGCATGACTTCGCCCGCCGCCTCACGCTCGGCACGACACTGCATGCGACCAACGAGATCACGGAACTGCAGCAGGATGTGCAACTGCCGCTCGGGGATCAGGTCCTGGCAGTCCGGGCGGTCGAGTGCCGCGAACAGGCTGGAGCGTCCGCGTGCCGCTAGCCCCCCCAGTCTCTCCAGCGTGGCGGCGCCCACACCTCGACGGGGCGTGGTGACCGCGCGGATGAAGGCCGCATCGTCGTCTTCATTGCACAGCAGACGCAGCCACGCGCAAAGGTCGCGGATCTCGGCACGCTCGAAGAAGGACTGCCCGCCCGAGACCCGATAAGGGATCTGCTGACTGCGCAGAGCCTGCTCGAGGGGACGCGACTGATGGTTTCCCCGGTACAGGATGGCGTAGTCCTGCCAGCGGTAGCCGCCACGCAGGCGGTGCGCCTGGAGTCGCATCGCCACCGCCTCGGCCTCGCTCGCGTCATCACGTTGAGCGGACACCTCGACCGGCTCTCCCGGACCGTACTCCGACCAGAGGGACTTCGCGAACGGCCGAGCGTTGTGCAGGATGAGTGCGTTGGCAGCTGCGAGGATGCGTCCAGAGGAGCGATAGTTCTGCTCGAGTTTGACGATCCGCAGATCGGCGTGGTCGTGTGCGAGTTGAGCGAGGTTGTCGGACGCCGCGCCACGCCAGCCGTAGATCGACTGATCGTCATCCCCCACCACGGTGAAGGCACGCCGCAGACCGGTCAGCGCGCGCAGTAGCCGATACTGGGCCGGGTTGGTGTCCTGGTACTCGTCGACAAGCACGTGCCGCAAGCGTGCCTGCCAACGTGCCGCGACCTCGGCGTCCCGCTCCAGCAGATACAGCGGCAGAGCGATCAGGTCGTCAAGATCCACGGCCTGCCAGGCTCGCAGCGTCTGCCGGTACCGGCGATAGAGTTCGACCAGGGACGCGTCGGTCGCATCATCGAGCCCGGCTGGGAGCTCCTCGGGCGCGCACGCCGCACTCTTCCAGCGGCCCAGCACGGCCGCTGCATGACGCACCCGAGCACGATCGGTGGAGCCGAGCAGCTCTGCAAGCAGTGACTGGCTGTCGCCGGAGTCGAGGATGGAGAAACGTGGACGCAGGCCGGCCGCTTGGTGTTCCTCGCGCAACAAGCGCAGTCCCAGTGCGTGAAAGGTGCTCACCCAGAGACCCTTCGCACGTCCGCCCATGACCCGATCGACCCGCTCGCGCATCTCGCGCGCCGCCTTGTTGGTGAAGGTGATGGCAGCGACGCTCTCGGGCCGATAGCCGCAGTAGTCGATGAGGTGGACGATCTTCTGCGTGATGACACGCGTCTTGCCGGAACCGGCACCAGCCAGTACCAGCAGCGGTGTCCCCAGATGGCGGACGGCCTCTTGCTGGGGGAGATTGAGGGCCGGGTCGGGCCCGTGACGGGAGGATCTCAAGGTGGGCGGGACCGGAAGCGAGGGAAGCCCGGAGCGCGAGCCGGGTGGGGCCGCCGCCGGCGACTACAATCCACGCATGATTCTAACGTCAGCCGATCGCCCGCACGCGCCCGGGGCGCCCTTCTGAACCATGGCGACCTATGTGGTCGGTGATGTACAGGGCTGTCTTGCTCCTTTGCAGATTCTGCTCGAGCGGGTCTCCTTCGCACCCGGACGTGACCGACTCTGGCTCACGGGGGATCTGGTGAACCGCGGCTCGCAGTCGCTGGAGACCCTGCGTTTCGTGCGTGATCTGGGGGACACTGCCCGCTGCGTACTCGGTAACCACGATATCCATCTCCTGATGGTCGAGGGCAACCACGCCGAGCCGCACCGCGGCGATACCTTGGACGATGTACTCGCCGCGCCCGACCGCGAAGACCTCCTGGCCTGGTTGCGACAACAGCCACTGCTGTACCGGGAGGGTCGTTTTGTCATGGTCCACGCCGGCTTGCTGCCGGAGTGGACCCTCGATCAAGCAGAGACCCTTGCGGCAGAAGCGCACCGCGCCCTGTGCAGCGACTTTCAGGGACTCGCCGGGTCGCTGTACGGCAATCTTCCCGACCGCTGGAGTCCCGGCCTGCGAGGGCGCGACCGGATCCGCTTCATCGTCAACGTGCTCACGCGGATGCGTGTATGCGAAGCAGACGGGCGCCTCGACCTTACACACAAGGGCCTCCTCGAGAAGCGTCCGAGCGGAACCGAACCGTGGTTCGACCTGCCCCACCGCCACGGCGATGAGGTTACGGTGGTCTGCGGCCACTGGTCAGCGGTCGGCTTGCTGCTGCGGCCAGGGCTCGCGGCACTCGATACAGGTTGCCTTTGGGGTGGCTGGCTGACCGCCCTCAGGCTGGAGGATGGCGCAGTGTTCCAAGTCCCTGGCAGCGCGGAGCGATCGGTGACGCCCGCGTGAAAGACTGTGGAGACCGGGGCCGAGTTCGACCGCTCAGCTGCCGAGTCGTACCTGCCGCGAAGCCACGGCTGCGGCGATCGCCGCCTCGGTCATCGCCGCAAGCTGGTTGCGGTCGAGGCCAGTGCTGTCGATCGGCGGATGCAGAACCACCTCTGCATTCAGCCGCCGGGCAGCAACGATGTTGCGCAGGGTATCGATGAAACTCATGTCGCCGATGAAGGCGGTGGCGGTGGTCGGTCGGCCATCTTCATCGGTGTAATGCAGGCTCAGCGGCACCACGCAGGCCTCGGCATCGACCGCGGCCTGCAGCAGCATCGCCTTGAAGGGCAGCACCCTGCTGCCATCGGTGGTGGTGCCCTCGGGGAAGATGACGACGTGCTGGCCGTCCTGCAGCGCCTCGGCTAACGCGGCCGACATGCGATGCGCAGCGCGGCCGCTGCCGCGATTGAGGAACAGCGTCCCCGCTCGCTTGGCCAGCCAGCCCATTACCGGCCAGCGGAGTACGTCGTCCTTGGAGACGAAGCGCACCGGCCGCGCCGAAGACACCACCGGAATGTCGAGCCAGGAGATGTGGTTGGCGACAAACAGCACCGGTCGGTCGGGCAAGGCAGTCTGGCCGGACACGCGCAGGCGCACGCCAAGATTGCGCACAACCAGACGGTTCCAGCGCGACGACACATCGGCACGGAAGCGTTGGCTGGTGCGGCCGAAAGCAAGCCCGGCGATCAGGGAACCTACCGCGATGAGCAGCACGACGGACAGGTAGCGCCATACCCTGCGCGGGTATGGCGCCCTTGGGTCAGGCATTCGCGAGGAAGCGCCTCATGTAGCGTTCGGACATGCGCGCCATCGAGATGAGCACGAACACGTCAGCGGTGTTGAAGTCAGGATCCCATGCCGGCTCGCCGCAGATCTGCGCGCCAACGCGAAGATAACCTTTGATCAGTGGCGGGATGTCCGCCTCAAGATTCCTGTCGAGGTGCTCCATCGGAAGCCCACAGCGCGGAAACACCCGATACTCCAACGGCGACAGGTGCTTTTCACGCAACGTACGGTAGACGCTGGCAGCTACGTGACCGCCATCCACCATGCTGATGCTGGCGCAGCCCATCGCATATTCGTAACCGTTGGCCAAAGCAAAGCGCGTCAAAGCGCCCCAGAGCATGGCGATGGTGCCACCATTGCGGTAGTCCGGATGGACACAGGAGCGACCCACCTCGAGCAGACGATCTCGCAGGTGGTCGAGACGCGAGATGTCGAACTCCGACTCGGAGTAGAAGCCGCCGAGCCGCTTTGCGACATCCGGGGTGATCAGTCGGTAGGTGCCTACCACCTCGCCGGTCGAATCGTCGCGCACCAGAAGGTGGACACAATGCTCATCGAAACGGTCACTGTCGACGCCGGGTTCGCTGCATTCGAGACGGGCGCCCATCTCCTCGCCGAACACACGGAAACGCAGACGCTGCGCCTCACGTACCTCGTCGGCGTTGCGAGCGAACTGGACGGTCAACAGCGACGATGCACCGGTATCGATGCCCTGCCTGAGGTTCAGCATGGGGGCTCCCCGAAGCTTGCGACGAAAATCACACTAAGCCGCGCGCATGACGGTCATATTACATCGACACGACGACAGACCGCACCTCTACTCGGCGACCCTGGCTGTCTCGACGAAGCCGTCGAACCTCAGCGGGTCACGCGGGTAACGCCACCACCGGACAGGATGCGCACCGGGTCACCGGCGCGAAACTCGTCACCCGGCTCCAACGCCTGCGTGACCGCAATGAGGTCGCCGTTGCGCAGACGCACCGTGATCTCCAGACCACGGGTCCGACGCAAGCTCTTCTCGGCCATGTTTCCAGCCACCCCACCAGCCACCGCACCCAGCACCCCAGTGATCAGCGAACCACGACCACCGCCGATCTGACTGGCGGCGGCACCACCGACGACGGCGCCGGCGACGCTCCCGACCACCGCCTCGTCGGCTTGGATCTCGACCTCACGCACACTCTCCACAGTGCCGAGGCGGACAGTCTGCTCGGTGCGTACCTGTCGCGTCGAATAGCTGGACCCACCCATGCCCCCGCCCATGCTCTGGCAACCGGACAGGAACAAAGCGGGAACCATGAGCAGGAGCGCGAAGGTCGCGTGCCATGTCGGTCGGTCAACGGCATGATGGCGAAGTCGGTGCGTGCGGTTCATGGACGGTCTCCCTCGTCTGGCCTCGTGTTTGCTCTCGATGTACGTTATCGATGTACGCTGCGGCGCCACAAGCTGGGAGCCGATTCAGCCAAAGCTGCGGCCGAAGGACTCGCGGAATGCGGACTCGATGTCTGAACGCACGACCCGATGATTCTGTGCACCGCGCTCGGCGATCTTCAGCGAACCGAGCAAGGAAGCGAGTCGCCCCGTGGTGTCCCAGTCCAAGCCCCTGGTGATGCCATACAGCAGACCCGCCCGGTAGGCGTCCCCGCACCCGGTCGGGTCGACCAAGGCCCGCGGTGCCACGGCGGGGATCTGGAACAGGTTGCCACCGGCGTGGATCTGCGACCCTTTGCCACCGAACGTCACCACCAGTGCACGCACCTCCTGCGCAAGGCTCTCGAGGCTTCGACCCGTCTTCTGCTGCAGGAGTTGCGCCTCGTAGTCATTGACCGCCAGATAGTGCGCATCGCGGATGAAGCCCATCAACTCCTCGCCACTGAACATGGGCAGGCCCTGGCCAGGGTCGAAGAGAAAAGGGATGCCGGCATCGGCGAGTTCCCGTGCGTGGCGGAACATGCCGTCCCTCCCATCAGGAGCGATGACGGCAAGCTCCACATCCCTGGCGTCGAGAACCGTGTTGAGGTGGGAGAGGTTCATCGCCCCGGGATGGAAGGCGGTGATCTGGTTGTCATCGAGATCGGTGGTGATGAAGGCCTTCGCGGTGTAGGTCCCGGGTACCTGCAGTACGTGGTCAGTGCACAGGCCCAGGCCCCGCAAGCGCTCGAGGTAGGGCGCGAAATCATCCCCCACGGTGGCCATGATGCGGGCATCGCCGCCGAGTCCGTTCAGGTTGTAGGCGATGTTGCCGGCGGTCCCGCCGAACTCCCTGCGCATCTCCGGCACCAGAAACGCGACGTTGAGCATGTGCAGCTTGTCCGGGAGGATGTGCTCGCGGAAGCGGTCGGGGAACACCATGATGGTGTCGTAGGCAAGAGACCCGCAGATCAGGACGGACATCGCATCTCCAAGCATGAATCTGCAGGCGCAGTCGCTGACCGAACGCTGCCGGTGTCGCGATGCGGCGAGCCCTCGACTCGCGGTGCGAGGTCGGGACGCAGCGCCTCGCGTCCGTCGAACACCGCGCAATCTCCCTGCCAGTGGGCGCTGCCGCAGGCTTCGAACCAGCCGAGGATGCCGCCTTCCAACTGGTAGACACGACGGAAACCCGCTGCAGTCATCAGCGGGGCTGCCTTCTCGCACCGGATACCACCAGTACAGAAGGTGACGATGGTCTGCTCTCGCAGGTGTGAAAGGCGGTCCAGACGATCAGCAAAGTCGCTGAAGCGCCCGATGCCCGAATCGAGGGCGCCCTTGAAACTGCCCATCCTGAACTCCCAGGCATTGCGGGTATCGAGCAAGGAGAAAGGCTGGCCCTCGTCATCGCATCCGGCTTCGAGCCAACGGCGCAGAATCTGAGGACTGATGCGGGGAGCGGGGGCGGCCGTGGGATCGAAGCCGGGTCGGCGCAGAGTGACGATCTCTGGTTTGACGCGGACCCGGAGTCGTCGGAACGGGACCTTTTCGGAGAAGCTCCAACGGGCCTCGAGGCCTTCCATCCCGGGCAGCGCTCGAAGCCGGTCGAGCACCGCTTCGATATCCTCCTGGCGACCAGCAAGGAAAGCGTTGATCCCCTCGCTGGCGAGCAGGATGGTGCCCTTGACACCGGCCGCGACGCACCAGGTGCGCAGCGTAGCGCACCAGACCCCGGGGTCCTCGATGTGCACGAATCGGTAGACGGCGATGTTGGCAACGGCAGCAGTCATGTCGGATGATTGTCCCACACGCTCCCCAGCACGAGACCGCGCGCCCGGAACTGTTCGAGCAACACCGCGAGCCCTCGCTGCAGGCGCATCGATTCCGCAGCCGAGGGTTCCCGACCGGCAACGTGCGGGCCGGCCTGCGCGTCCGTTCCACACCGCTGCCGGATCAGATCGCGCGACAGGTCGGCGAGCAGCCTACGCCCCTTGGCACGACGACGGCTCATTGCCGCGATGAGTGCCTCGCCGTGATGACAGACGACCAGAGCCTCGATACGGCCGATGGCGTTGCGGAACAGTGCCAGGCGCGTCGGCAGGCCATCCCGCACACGACCCCGATAGCGCGGACCGATACGCTGCACCGGCCAGTCGAAATGTGCCACCAGATGCACCGGGTTGAGCAGCGGACGCCCTTCGAGCAGACAGCCGTCGGGCCGCAGACGCGGGTGGCGCTGCGACGACCGACGCGCCTCCAGCGACTGGCACAGTGCGCGATAGCGCTGCAGATCGAGGAGCCATGGGGATGGCTCCACAGCCTTGACCATCTAGTCTGCAAGTGAACCGAGCACGTCGCGGGCGCGCGGCAACGGCACCAGACGCGTCGCGTGCTGCAGAACGAACTGGCGAAACTTTTCGGCGACGGCCGGCAGCCGTTTGCCGGTCCGGTGGGCGATGTGCCACTGGCGCACCACCGGGAACCCCTCGACGGGAAGGATGGCAAGACGACCAGTCTCGAGTTCCAGCGCGATGGTGTGGAGCGAGATGATGCCGAGTCCGAGACCGGCCTGGACCGCCTGCTTGATCGACTCGTTGGAGCTCATCTCCATGCCGCTGGCGAAACTCATGCCGTGACTGGCAAAGATATCCTCCATCGCCGCGCGGCTGCTGGAACCCGGCTCCCGGATGAGGAAGACTTCCTGTTTGAGGCGCTCCAACGGCACCCTTCCGCGCCCGGCCAGACCGTGATTGGGCGGACCGATGACCACCAGGTGGTTGTCGAGGAAGGGGATGCCCTCGAGGTCGGCTGTCGCTGGCAGGTCGCCCATGATGGCGAGGTCGCGTTCATTGAATGCGAGCGTGTTCACCACCGACCCCCGGTTGTTGACAGTCAGGCTGACGGTGACGTCAGGGTTGGCCTCACGAAAGGCGGTCACCAGTTGCGGAACGAAGTAGTTCGCGGTCCCGACCACAGCCAGGCGCAGACGACCGCCGGTATCGCCGCGCAACTGGGCAAGATTCTCCTCGGTCTGCTCGATCTGGTTTGCGAGCCGCCGACTGAGTTCATACACCTCGCGCCCGGCCTCGGTGAGCGCCGTCCGCTTGCCCTGCTGTTCGAGCAGTGGCACCCCGACGTTCTCCTCGAGCTGCTTGACCTGCATCGAGACCGCCGGCTGACTGAGGTGCAACTCTTCCGCCGCGCGTGAGAACGAGGCGTGCCGAGCCACGGCCTCGAAGACCCGCAACTGGCGGAGGGTGAGGTGCAGCATGGGTCGCAAAGCTTATACGTTTTCTATCAGACCTCCATTATAAGGAAAATTGATAGAAATCGGGTCCCTACTGCCCGGGCGGGTCTCCTACTGCAAGGGGATCGACTGCGCCGAGGGCTCACGCGGCAGGGCCTGGCGGCGAGCGATCTCGCGGACGATGGCATCGAGTTGCCCCTCGACCTGGCGGCGCATGAAGAAGGGTCCGATGAGGGCCGGGACCGGAAAATCGGGCTCGATGGTGGCCCGGTAGTCGATACGGCAACCATCGCCCTCGTCGCGCACCACCCACGCGCCGTACATCTGGCGCAGGTTGCCGCCATAGGAACCGAAATCGATGCGGCCCTCGACCCCCGGGAGCGGTGGCGTGAGCGTGAGACCCAGAACGGTACGCACCGTGATGCCAAGGAACGCCGGCCCCCCGACGCCGATCTGCTCGACCTTCAGCATCTCGCCCGGCTGACTGACCACCCGACTCGAGCGTATGCCCGGAACGAACTCCGGCAAGCGCTCGTAATCGGTGAGAACCGCATAGCACGCTGGAGCCGGGGCCTGCGCAGCCACGGAGGCATTGACATACAGCATGTTCACCTCGCTCTGGACGCGTACCTCAGCGGGTGCGGGTGCGACAACAGGACGGCTGGCGCCGGCTCGCGCATAGGGGCTGCTGCTGATCGCCAGCAGAACGAGCGCTGCGGCGAGGAGCAACGACCGCGCCAGCACTTCAGGAGACCGCTAGCATGCGGTCCAGCGCCAGACGCGCCAAGGCGGCCTCCGCCGGCGGGACCGTGATGCGGTTGACGACGTGACCGTCGGCCAACTGCTCGAGGCACCAGGCGAGATGCTGAGGGTCGATGCGAGCCATGGTCGAGCACATGCAGACCATCGGCGACATGAACTGTACGGTCACGCCCCGCGGCCGCATCTCCTGTGCCAGACGATCGACCAGATTGAGTTCGGTCCCGACCAGCCAGTGGCTGCCACGCTCGGCCGCATGCACCGTGTTGAGGATGAACTCGGTGGAACCGACCAGATCGGAGGCGGCACAGACCTCGAAGCTGCACTCCGGGTGTGAGATGACCCGACCCTGCGGGTGGTCGGCACGGAAGCGCTGGATGTGCGTCCCCTGAAACATCTGATGAACCGAGCAATGCCCCTTCCAGAGCAGGACGCGGGCCGCACGAACCTGCTGCACGGTGAGACCACCCAGTGGCAGGTCGAAGTCCCAGACTACACACTGCTCCAGTGGAACGCCCATCTGGTGAGCGGTCCAACGGCCGAGGTGCTGATCGGGGAAGAACAGCACCTTCTCGCGGCGGGAGAACGCCCACTCGAGGATGCGCGTGGCGTTGCTGCTGGTGCACACGATGCCGCCGTGCTCGCCGCAAAAGGCCTTCAGGTCCGCAGCCGAGTTGATGTAGGTGACCGGCGTGATGACCTCATCCGGATCGATCGCTTGCTCCAGTTCGCGCCAGGCGCGCTCCACGGCCCGCAGATTGGCCATGTCGGCCATCGAACACCCGGCCGAAAGATCGGGAAGGATGGCCATCTGGTGCGGCTTGGACAGGATGTCGGCGACCTCGGCCATGAAGTGGACGCCACAGAAGACGATGAACTCGGCATCGGTCTGCGCCGCAAGACGCGCCAACTTGAGCGAATCCCCGGTCAGTTGGGCGTGCCGATAGACCTCGGCACGCTGATAGTGGTGGCCAAGGATGACAGCGCGGTCGCCGAGACGCCTGCGAGCAGCGGCGATGCGCGACTCACAGTCGGCGTCCGAGCCCGCGCGGGCGGGATCGAAGCGGATCGGGGCGGTATGGGCTGCGGTCATGGTCGGAAGTGCCTCTTCAGGCTCGATTCAGGCAGGCCGATGCAGTCGACCGGGTCACGACATCGGGGAGGCGAAGGATAGCTTCACGGTTGCTGGGGGAGAAGCATCTCCGCGCTGCCTCAGGCCATGGGAGCCATAGATACGACAGATGTTCCCGCGGAGCGATGCGAGGAAGCGTACCGGCCGGCACACACAAGCTGAAGGCGTGCTCGGTGTTGTGGGTGACCCCGGCGCCGTAGCGTGATCGCCAGTGCTCATAGATCTCGAACACGGTGCTCTGACACCAGTCGTGGAAGGCCTGAGCCGCGGCTTCGATGCCAGTCTCCTCGAGGACCTCGCGCCTTGCTGCGTCGCGCAGGTCCTCGTCAGGCGCGTCGAGACTGCCGGTGACCGACTGCCAGAGACCGGGACGGTCCGCACGCTCGAGCAGGAGCACGTTCAGGGCCGGGTCGTGGATGACCACCAGCACCGAGACCGGGATCTTGAACCGTGGCCGTAAAGGCATGACTTGTCCCAGCGACCTCCTCCGTCAGGCCCGATCCGCGGGCTCCTACTGCTGCGCTCACCAGCCCCGATGCGAGAAGGAACTCCCGTCTGCCCTCCCACACCTATCCGGCCTAGGAAGCGCCGGACACCGCCAACGGGTTGCGCAGCCTGATGTGAAGTTCGCGCAGCTGCCTCTCATCGACAGGGCTCGGCGCCTCGGTGAGAAGACACTGTGCACGCTGCGTCTTGGGGAAAGCGATGACGTCGCGGATCGAATCGGTTCCGGCCAGCAACATGACGATGCGATCGAGACCAAAGGCCAGCCCCCCGTGCGGGGGCGCACCGTACTTGAGCGCATCGAGCAGGAAACCGAACTTGGCCTGCTGTTCCTCTGCACCGATGGCAAGCGCCTCGAACACCGTTGCCTGCACGTCTGCGCGATGGATACGGACCGAGCCGCCGCCGACCTCGTAGCCGTTCACGGCGAGGTCATAGGCTTTGGCCAGACACTTGCCTGGATCGGTATGCAACAGGCCGACATGATCGTCCTTGGGCGCCGTGAACGGGTGGTGACAGGCGCTCCATCGCTTCTCATCGGCGTCGTATTCGAACATCGGAAAGTCGACGATCCAGCACGGCGCCCAGGCGCGGCCGTCCAGATGGCCCTTGTCGTGACCGACCTTGCTGCGCAGCGCACCCAGTGCATCATTGACCACCTTGGCCGTATCCGCACCAAAAAAGATCAGGTCCCCGTTCTGCGCGCTGGTTCGGCGCAGGATCTCGCCCAGAGAAGCGGGGTCCAGATTCTTGACGATGGGCGACTGCAGGCCGGTCTCGTTGAGTTGCGTGATGTCGTTGACCTTGATGTAAGCCAGCCCCTTGGCACCATAGATCCTGACGAAGTCGGTGTAGCTGTCGATCTCGCTGCGGGTCAGCGCAGCACCCCCCGGGACCCGCATCGCGGCGACGCGGCCTGCGGGGTCGTTGGCCGGACCGCTGAAGACCTTGAAGGCGACGTCCTTCACGACATCGGTGACGTCGGTCAGCTCCAGCGTCACTCGCAGGTCCGGCTTGTCGGAACCGAAGCGCGACATCGCCTCGGCGTGGCTCAACCGCGGAAAGGGGTACGGCAGGTCGATGTCGGCGGCCTCCTTGAAGACATACCGGAACAGGCCTTCCATGAGATCGACGATCTCGTACTCGGTGAGAAAACTGGTCTCGATGTCGACCTGGGTGAACTCGGGCTGCCGGTCGGCCCGCAGATCCTCGTCACGGAAGCACTTGGTCAGCTGGTAGTAGCGGTCATAGCCCGCCACCATCAGCAGCTGCTTGAAGAGTTGCGGCGACTGGGGCAGGGCGAAGAACATGCCATCGTGGACGCGGCTCGGGACCAGATAATCGCGGGCACCCTCGGGGGTGCTTCGGGTCAGCATCGGCGTCTCGACGTCGATGAACCCGGCATCGTCGAGGAAGCGACGGAAGGCTCGCGCCGTCTTGTAGCGCAACTGCATGATGCGCTGCATGTACGGGCGCCTCAGGTCGATGACGCGGTGGGTCAGTCGCACCGTCTCCGACAGGTTGTCGTCGTCAAGCTGGAACGGCGGGGTCGAGGCTGGATTGAGAACCTCCAGTTCGTGCGCCAGGACCTCGACCTCTCCCGAGATGAGATTCGAGTTCCCGGTGCCAGCCGGACGCCGCCGCACCAGACCGGCGACACGCAGGCAGAACTCGTTGCGCACGGTCTCGGCGAGAGCAAAGGTCGCCTCACGGTCCGGATCACAGACCACCTGCACCAGACCCTCACGGTCCCTGAGGTCGATGAAGATGACCCCACCGTGGTCACGCCGGCGGTGGGCCCAGCCGAACAGGGTCACGGTCTGGTCGAGGTGGGCGGAGTGTATCCGCCCGCAGTATTCGGTACGCATGAAAAGAGGCTTTACGACAGGTTGGAGGACGCCCGGGCTCCCGCACCGGCAGGCGATCCCGGTGCTACCACGCCCATGGAGATGATGTACTTCAGCGCCTCGTCGACGCTCATGGCCAGTTCGACCGTATCCCGACGCGGGACGATGACGAAGTAGCCGGACGTCGGGTTTGGCGTGGTCGGAACATAGACGCTGAGGTGCTCGCCTTCAAGATACTCGGCGACCCCTGCCCCGGGTTGCCCGGTTAGAAAAGCGATGGTCCATGCATCGCGATGCGGGAAGCGGATCAGCAGTGGCTTGCGGAAGGCCTGCCCACCCGGGGCGAGCAGCGTGTCGGACACCTGCTTGACGCTCGAATAGATGCCCTTGACCACGGGGATGCGAGCAAGAGCGAGCTCCGCCCAACGCACCACCTTCTGCCCGATGAGGTTTGCGGCCAGTGCCCCCGTGCCAAGCACCACGAGAATGGTCAGGATGACGCCGATGCCGGGGATGTGTACACCGAAAAGATTGACCGGCTGCCACTCGGGTGGCAGCAGGGTCAGCGTACGGTCCATGGTAACCACCAGGGTATTGATGACCCATGCGGTGATGCCGACCGGCACCCAGATCAGCAGTCCGGCCAGCAGGTAGCGCTTCATCCGGATGCATCCGCCGTGGAAGCCGCGACGGCACAACTGGCCGCTGCGCAGGGCGCAGCGCTGCCGGCGCAGGCTGGCGCCTCGGTCGCCGGCGACCCGGCTGGCTGCTCGTCCTTGGTGCCGGGCGCACGACCCTTGAAGTCGGTCGCGTACCAGCCGCTCCCTTTCAGCTGGAAGCCCGCGGCGGTCAGTGCCTTGGCCAAGGCGGCAGTGCCGCAATGCGGACAATCGGTGAGCGGCGGCTCGCCCACTTTTTGCAGGGCATCGTGGCGTCCGCCACAAGCCGTGCATCGGTACTCATAGATCGGCATGGTCTCTCCCATCTTCAGTATATCGGCGGCACGGCACCCAGGCGATCATCCATGAGCGCCGTGACAGGGGGTGTAGATGGCCGCCTCGGGCGCCCGATTCAAGGGGTGAAGGCATCCTTGGCGTCCACAGCCGCTTCCAGAGCCTGCCGCAATGCGGCGGTCAGCGAGGCCCGATCGATGGCGCGAGGCACCGACTCGCGCTGTGGCGACGACCAGACCGGGTCGGGGAAGTGGCTGTCTGTAGTCCATCTTGGCACCACGTGCCAGTGCAGATGCGGCACCACATTGCCCAGACTGGCCAGGTTGATCTTGTCCGGCAGAAGAAACTGGCGCAGCACCCGCTCCACCTTGAGGACCGTGGCCATCAAGCGCTGGGCGTCTGCCACGGCCAAGTCGCTCATCTCGCCGACATGCGCGTCCCAGACGACGCGACAGAAACCCGGAAAACCAGGTTCTTCAGCCAGGATCACCCGGTGACCAGGCCCCTGCCAGACCAACTGGCCTCCCGGACCGAGACAGAGCGGGCAGCCCCGCCGCTCGATGCTCACCCCCGCGCTGCCGGCAGCACTCGATGCGTCAGGCGGTTGGGTCGTTCCTGAACCGGGTTCTGCTGCAGGAAGCGCTTGATCCCGGACAGGATGGCTCGCGCGATCTGGTCCTGATGCGCCGGGTCGGCGAGTTTGCGTTCCTCGACCGGATTGCTGATGAAGGCCGTCTCGACCAGGATGGAGGGGATATCGTGCGACTTGAGTACGGCGAATCCGGCGAACTCGACGCCGTTGCGGTGCAGGCGGTTCAGTTGCGACAGCTCACTCAGCACCAGACTGGCGAGTTTCACGCTCTCATTGCGCGACCGGTCCTGCTGCAGATCGTAGATGGTGCGCTCCAGGATCACCCCACGAGCCTCCGGACGGACACCGCCGATCAGGTCGGCATCGTTCTCGCGCTTCGCCAGCCAGCGCGCGGCGGCCGACGAGGCGCCGGTCTCCGACAGGACGAACACGGAAGATCCGGCTGCATCCGGCCTGATGAAGGCGTCCGCATGGATCGAGACGAAGAGGTCTGCTCGTAGCGAGCGCGCTTTCGCAGTACGACCCTGCAGAGTGATGAAGGAATCGTCATCGCGCGTCAGCACAGCCCGCAAACCCGGCTCGGCATCGATCAGGGCTTTCAGCCGGCGCGCCACCGCCAGCGTCACTTCCTTCTCGACCAGCCCGCTCGGCCCGCGTGCGCCAGGGTCCTCGCCGCCATGGCCGGCATCGATGGCGACCGTGACCAGGCGATCGAAGACAGCGTCGCTCCCGGGACGGATGGCGACCTCCTGGCGACCTGCATCGCCGCGCGTTGGCTCGGCGCGTGCGCTGTCGGCTGCCGTGACCCCGGCGACGGGCGCCGCGGGAGCAGAGACCGGCGCACTTCCAGCACTGACTGGTGGTTCCGGCGGAAGCGGGGTCCCCGCCGCTGCCAGGTCGATCACCACCCGATGCCCGGACTCACCGGTGGGTGCAGCCGAGAATGCGCGCAGGTTGACGGCCTGCCGCAATTCGAGGACCACACGCACGACATCGGGGGCGAACTGAGCGACCCGCGCGCGAATCACCAAGGGGTGGTCGTTTGGGATGCGCGCCGGCAGTTGGTCGAGTGCACCGCCAGTGGCGTGCCCGGGCAGGTCGATGACCAGACGCAGCGGGTCGCCCAGACTGAGCGTGCGAAAAGCGACCGGGGCCGCCGTCTCGAACACCAGACGGCTGACATCAGGAGCGGCCGAGAAACGTACGGCACGAACCTGGGGAGCGGCCTCGGCGGATGCCGCCCAGAGGTTCAGCAGTCCAGCGACCAGCAGAACCGCGCACCGGCTGCCTGCCGCTGCAAGACCGACTCGAAACAGTGCCATGTCTCTTCCCCTGCCGGCGTGGCCGGCATCACCCGCAGCAGGCGCCCGCGTCCTGCCACCTGCATCTCCAACCGAAGGTCAGGTGCCGGTACGCTGGCACCACCCCGCTCCGGCCACTCGATGAGCCTTAGCGCCGGCTCGTCGAGATCGTCAAAACCAGCCTCAGACCACTCTTCTGGCGAAGCCATACGATACAAATCAAAATGATACACGATAAATCCAGAGTTGGCTTCAAGTCCTATCGCGGTAGACAGGCCGGACTCCGGCGAGGAACGCTCGCGGCTGGCGAGGCCTGCCGCAGGCTCACCGAATCGGTAGTCTTCGAGGAGGGTGTAGGTGGGGCTGCGCACCGTCCCGCGCCACCCCAGCGCGTGCAGCAAGCCCCGCACGAGGCAGGTCTTGCCAGCGCCGAGACCGCCGCTGAGCCAGACGCACAGTCGTCGCGGCATGCAGGGAGCCAACAAGCCAGCGACACGCATCGTCGCGTCGGCATCCGGAAGATCGAGGCGGAGGACTCGTGTTGTGCCTGTCATGTCTGAAATCGGCCAGAATCAACGCAGGTTGGGTTGGCGCCTCTCTGGCCCGGCTCAGTACGGCATCTGGCCGCGGATGTGGCCCGAGCATCGGCTCGCCGCAAGTCCACGCCGCGGGACCGAGCGGTCGTGTCGAACGATGAGACAGCATGAATGGTATTGGATTCTCTGAAGGAACAGATCCGCAACTGGGCGGCGGAGGCCGGATTCACCGCGACCGGTTTTGCCAGCCTGGAACTCGGGGACGCGCCGCATAGGCTGCGTGAATGGCTGGCCGCCGGGATGCACGGCGAGATGGCCTACCTGCAGCGGCACGCGGAGCTGCGCGCCGACCCAGCACGCCTGGTACCCGGCGCCTTGAGCGTCATCAGCGTCCGCATGCCCTACCTGCCTGCGGGGGAGCCCACTGCGGTGGACGAACCCATGGCGACCAGGTTGGCACCCCAAGCGGACGGGCACCTGCCAGACCCGCAGGCGACAGCCAGTCAGCGGGCGGCTTGGGACACGCTCGCCGACGGTGAGCGCGCCTACATTGCGCGCTACGCGCTGGGGCGCGACTACCACCGCCTGGTACGCGCCCGTCTGGAAGGGCTGGCGCGACGCGTCGAGCGGGTCGCGGCCCCGTTGCAACGACGGGTGTTCTGCGACAGTGCGCCGCTGATGGAGGTCGAGTTCGCGAGCCGGTCCGGCATCGGCTGGCGCGGCAAACACACTTTGCTGCTCAGCCGTGACGAGGGCTCATGGTTCTTTCTGGGCGAGATCGTCACCACCCTCGAACTGCCGCCCGACCCGCCCGCTGCTGCGCACTGCGGGACCTGCGCGCGCTGCATCGAGGTCTGCCCGACGCGGGCCATCGTCGCACCGTTCCGGCTGGACGCGAGACGCTGCATCAGCTACCTCACCATCGAGCACGCGGGTCCGATCCCGGAGACCCTGCGACCTTTGCTCGGCAATCGCATCTATGGCTGCGATGACTGCCAGCTAGCCTGCCCCTGGAACCGCTACGCGAGGGTCACAGAAGAGCCTGATTTCGCAGCGCGCCATGGCCTCGACCGGGCCGACCTCAAGACGCTCTTCGGCTGGGACGAACCAAGTTTCCTGCGCTACACCGAAGGCTCGGCCATCCGCCGCATCGGCTACCGGCGCTGGTTGCGCAACCTGGCCGTGGCCTTGGGCAACGCTCCGCCCTCCCCTGAGAACCGCGAAGCGCTGCGCGCGCGGGCCGACCACCCGGACCCTCTGGTCCGCGAGCACGTCCTGTGGGCCCTCGCCCGCCAGAGCGTTGGGGGCCGGCAAGAAGGCGAGGCAGATACGACCCGCCGCCGATGAAGCGGACTAGCAGACGGCAGACCCAGGATGCCGTCGCGGGCTCGCGATCTGCTTGTGCTCCGGTGAATGAACGCTATACACTCATTCGCGTTGTCAATTGATCAACTTCGGCTTGCCGCCGGCCGAGTCTCCCCGGATATCGCGAACGAAGGTCCAACCGCGCGGGGTACGGAGAAAGCGAACCCGGTACGGCCGTCGATGAAGACATCATAGGTTGCGGTATCCGCGTCGGTCATTGCCGACTGCACCGAGAGCGTGGCCGGCGCGGCGTAGATGAGCTTGCCCTGGAGCGCGGCGGGGAGCGCTTGTGTCGCGGCATCTGCGGATGCTGTGGCCAAGGCGATGCTGGCGACGGCAACGAGGCTGCGGAGAGTGTTTGCGGTGGTCATCTGGAGGTCCTCTTGGTGGTGTTTCGATGGAGGCAGACTACCCGGGGTTCTTGTATTTGTTAAATGGATTATGGTCCTCTCAATATTTGCTGCATGAATATTAGAACCTTCGACCTCAACCTGCTCAAAGCCTTTGACGCGCTACTCGAGGAGTGCAGCGTGTCGCGGGCTGCCGCACGGGTACACCTGTCACAGCCCGCGATGAGCAATGCGCTGGCTCGTCTGCGCGACGCCATCGACGACCCGGTCCTGGTGCGCACCCCGCAGGGCATGGAGCCGACCGCCCGCGCGCTCGCCTTGAAGGGTCCGGTACGTCAGGCGCTGCTGCAGATCGAGACCGCCTTGAGTGCGCAGCCGGAGTTCAGCCCGAGCAGTGCCAAGCGCACCTTCGTCGTGGCGGCCACCGACTACATGGAGTTCCTGGTCCTCCCAAGGCTCATGCGCCTGCTCGAGCAGCAGGCGCCCGGCATCGACATCCGCGTCCGTTCACTGCAGCTCAATGCTCCGGAGGAGCCCCTCGATTCGGGAGATGTCGACCTCGCCTTCGGTTTCTTCGCCGATGTACCGAAGCGGCTTAATCGACGTCACCTGTTCACCGAGACCATGACCTGTCTGGTGCGCGCCGATCATCCGGTGCTGTACCAGTCGTGGAACCTCCAGCGCTTCGTCGAGCTGTCCCATCTGTTCGTGGCGACGCGTCAGGGTTCCACCGGAGTGGTCGACAGCATCCTTGCCGACAAAGGTCTCGACCGCCGCATCGCGCTAGTCGTGCCGCACTTCCTGGTGGTGCCCTACATCATCGCCGAGACCGACCTGATCGTGACCGTCAACAGCCGCATCGCCGACACCTACATCCGTGAACTGCCGCTACGGACGCTGCCACCACCGCTCGACCTGCCGGAGTTCCCCATCACCATGCTCTGGCACCCGCGCAGCGACGGCGATCCGGGCATCGCCTGGCTGCGGCGCACTCTGGTCGACATCTGCCACGACATCGACAACGCCTACCACGCCAATCGCGCCTAGCCGCGCTCCGCGAGCCATTCGACCCAGTGCAGCACCGGCCTCGCGGAGCGGGCAGCGAGATGTTGCTGGCAACCGATGTTGGCGGTGAGGATGAGCCCCCCGGGGAGTGCATCGAGGTGGTCGAGTTTGTCCCGACGCAGGCGGTCCGCCAACTCGGGGTGGAGCACCGACCAGGCTCCCGCGGAGCCGCAGCAGAGATGCGCGTCCACCGGACGCTGCAGGTCGATCCCGAGTTCGAACAGCGTCGCCTCCACGGCCGCCGCCGCGGCAAGGCCGTGCGTCAGCGTACAGGGCGGGTGCCACGCCAGCGTCTGGCGGGGCGCAGCGGTCCAGTGCGGCGGCCAGGCATCCCGCCGTGCCGCCAGCCATTGCGCGAGATCGACCGTGGCCGCGGCGATGCTTCGCGCGCGGGGGCCGTAGAGTGGATCGGTCTCGAACCAGTCCCGGTAGTCGTGCAGCGTGAGCCCACAAGCGCTGGCGTTGCTGACGATGACCTCGGCGGCTCCGGACTCGAGCAGCGGCCACCAGGCGTCGATGTTGGCGCGGGCCTGCGCGCGGGCGGCACCGGCATCATCGAGATGGGCGGGGATGGCGCCGCAGCAATCGCCGGCAGCGGGTCGCAGGACGCGGTCGCCGAGCGCGGCAAGGATCTGCATGGTAGCGATGTCGATGCCCGGTCGCAGATGCGGCTGGACGCAACCGTGGGGCAGGATGACGCCGCGGCCACTCGCCGGGGCCAAGCGCGGCTGGGACACCGCCTGGTGCGGCCTGTTGGTGACCGGAACCCGCTCGCGCAGAGCCCGCGGCAGGAGGGGCCGCACCAGTCGTCCGAGCCGCAACAACGGTCCGAACAGGGGCGAGACCAGCCCATGACGCAGCACGGTACGCAGCAGTCGCAAGCGCCATGGGCGGGCCGTAGCGGCCTGCACAGTGTTGCGGCCGATCTCAAGCAGTCGGTGGTACCGGACGCCGGACGGACAGGTCGTCTCGCATGAACGGCAACCGAGGCAGCGGTCGAGGTGGCGTAGCGTATCGGCCCCAGCGTGGCCGGTCTCGAGCGCGCTCTTGATGAGATAGATGCGGCCGCGGGGGCTGTCGAGTTCATCGCCCAGCAACTGATAGGTCGGACAGGTGGCGAGGCAGAAGCCGCAATGGACGCAATTGCGCAAGACCGCATCGGCGGTAGCGCCGTCGAGGGTGGCCATCAGGGTCTCGGGGAGCCGCGTCTGCATGGTTCACTCAGCCGCGTCGAAGCGACCGCTGCCGAACACACCGTGCGGATCGAAGACCGTGAACAGTTTCCGATGCAAGGCCTCCCGAACCGGGTCCACGGGGTGCATGGCCGGACGTGCCGGATTGCCGCGCCAGGCGGTCGCGTGTCCGCCGAGCGAAGCCGCCAACGCCCGCACCGCCTCGGCCGGCGCATCGGTGCGCAGCCAGCGCAGGCCGCCGCACCAGTCGATGGCGAACTCCCCCTCCGGCGCCAGGCTGCGGGCCGTGGACGGCAACACGAGCCGCCACAACGGCAGAGTCGCCCTACCCTCCTCATCCCCGGTAGCCGAGGTCGGGGGCGGCATCCCTGCGCATGCGGCCCAGAACAGTGTCGCCCGATGGTCGGCAAGTGCTTCGCCCCCGAGCACCGGGAGTGCTGCCCGTACACCAGCCTCCGACCCCGACAGACGGAGGAATAGCGTGCCTTCGGTCCACGCCGCAGCGCTGAGGGGAATGGGTGTGCCGGCGACCCGGTTCATCCGGTCAAGCGCGGTATCCGCATCCATCGACAGCACCACGGTCTGCTCGCGCTGCGGGAGTGGCAACAAGCGGAGACTCGACTCGAGGATGATGCCAAGCCGCCCCCAGGCACCGGCCTGCAGGCGGAAGAGGTCGAAACCGGCAACGTTCTTCATCACCCGCCCGCCGAACTGCAGGCGTTGCGCCCGGCCGTCGAGCAGATGCACGCCGAGCAGCGCGTCGCGAACCCCACCGGCAAAGGCGCGCCGCGGGCCGGCGAGCCCACTCGCCAACGCACCCCCCACGGTCGCACCAGGCCATGCCGGCGGCTCGAACGGCAGCATCTGGCGCTGCGCGGCGAGTTCGGCCTGAAGGTCATCGAGGGGGGTGCCGGCGCCGACCGTGACCACCAGTTCCGCCGGGTCGTAGTCGACGATACCGCGCAAGGACAGCGTGGAGAGATCCTCGCCGCGTGGTCCGCCGCCCAGGCCGCGCTTGCTGTCGCCACCGCGGATGTGCAGCACGCGACGATCGGCGGCGGCGGCACGGACCGCATCGGCAAGGTGGTCGGCAGCCGCCTGCAACTCAGAACCTGGGGAGTTCCGGATGCGGAAGCCGGCCCGCATGCACATGCATGGCGCCCAACTCGGCGCAGCGATGCAGGGTCGGCACCGCCTTGCCCGGGTTGAGCAGGCCGGCCGGATCGAAGGCTGCCTTCACCGCATGAAAGGTGGCGAGTTCCGGGACTGCGAACTGGACGCACATGGCGTCGAGCTTCTCGACACCGACCCCGTGCTCGCCGGTGATGGTGCCACCGGCTTCGACGCAGGCACGCAGGATGTCGAGGCCGAAGGCTTCCGCGCGCTCGATGTCGCCGGCGCGGTTGGCATCGTAGAAGATCAGCGGGTGAAGGTTGCCGTCACCGGCGTGAAAGACGTTGGCACAGGCCAGACCGTGCGCGTCCGACAACTCGGCGATGCGCCGCAGCACGGCCGACAGCCTCTTCTTCGGGATGGTCCCGTCCATGCAGTAGTAGTCGGGTGTGATGCGCCCGACCGCCGGGAAAGCTGCCTTGCGTCCCGCCCACAGCTGGAGCCGTTCCGACTCGGAGCGCGAGGTGCTCAGCGAAATCGCCCCGTGCCGAAGGCAGACCGCCTCGATGCGCGCGATCTCGTCGACCACCTCTTCGACAGTCCCATCGGACTCGGCGAGCAGGATGGCGCCGGCATCCAGTGGATAGCCGGCGTGCACGAAATCCTCGACGGCGCGGGTGGCCAAGGCGTCCATCATCTCCAGACCAGCGGGGATGATGCCCTCGCCTAGGATGCTCGCCACCGCTTCGCCCGCATGCTCGACTCCAGGAAAGGCAGCCATCACCACCTGCGCGACCCTCGGCTTGGGCAGCAGCCGCACCGTGACCTCGCTGATCACTGCCAGCAAGCCCTCGGACCCGATGAGAAGAGCCAAAAGATCGAGGCCGGTGTCCTCGACCGCCTCGCCGCCGATGCGGAAAGGGGTACCGTCGACCAGGAATCCGGCCACGCCCAGAACGTTATGGACGGTCAGGCCGTACTTGAGGCAATGCACGCCTCCCGAGTTCTCGGCGACATTTCCCCCGATGGTGCAGGCGATCTGACTCGACGGGTCTGGCGCGTAGTACAGACCATGCATTGCGGCAGCCTCGGAGATCGCTGCATTGCTCACCCCCGGCTCCACCATCGCCACGCGCGCCAGCGGATCGACGCGGATGATCCGCCGCAGACGTGCCAGCGACAACAGCACGGCATCGGCGCATGGCAGTGCCCCGCCAGCCAGTCCGGTTCCGGCGCCGCGGGGGACGACTGGCGTGCCGGCCGCATGACACTCGCGGAGCACCGCCTGCGCCTGCGCCGCGGTATGCGGCAGGGCCACAGCCAGCGGCGTCTGGCGATACATGGAAAGACCGTCGCACTCATAGGGTCCCAACTGCTCCGGGCGCGTCAGCAGCGCATCCTCCGGCAGCAGGGTGGCGAGCGCGGCGAGGAGCCGGCCCGAAACCGCACGGTCTGAGGTCTTGCCCGCCGAACGGATGTCGCTCGCGATGGGTGTGGTCCGGGGAGCGCCTGAGGATCGCATCGCTGCATTGTGGCGAAGCGACGACAGCTTGTGGGAGCAGCGGCGACACCGGCCTGAGGGTATGGAAGATGGCCTCACCGCGAAGGTACACTGGGCCCGCTCGCATCTGGACCACCCACCATGATCTCCGCCCACGCCGCACTCGACCGGCTCCGTACCGGCAACGCCCGCTATGTCCGCAACGACACGCAGGCGCGACCGGGCGACCTCGCTCGCAGTTCACTGAGCGCCGGCCAGGCTCCTTTCGCCATCATCCTCGGCTGCTCCGACTCCCGGGTTCCGGCGGAGTTGGTCTTCGATCAAGGCCTCGGCGACCTGTTCGTGATCCGCGTCGCTGGCAACATCGTCGCCCCGTCGCAGGTCGGCAGCGTCGAGTTCGCGGCGGAGAAGCTCGGCTCGCGCCTGGTCGTGGTCATGGGGCACACCCACTGCGGCGCGATCTCGGCCACCCTGGATGCGGTCCTGAGCGGCAACGCCGCCGACTCGCGAAACATCCGCTCGATCATCGATCGCGTGCGCTGCTCGGTGGAGATCGCCCGCGAGTCGGCCCCGGCGAACGACCGCGAAGCATTGCTCCGCCAGGCCAGCCGGGCCAACATCCGCATCGCCTGCAACCAGCTGCGGCACGGTTCCGACATCATCGAGCGGCTGATCGACAAGGATGGGCTGATGGTGGTCGGCGCGGAATACTCGATCGAGACCGGAGAGGTCGAGTTCTTCGACGGCATCTGAGGGCAATCTGGCACACCCACCCTGCCCGCGCTACACTCGCGGGCTTTTTATCGGCCTTCCCGGATCCTCATGGCATTGATCGTCCAGAAGTTCGGCGGCACCTCCGTCGGCACCCCGGAACGCATCCGCAGTGTCGCCCAGCGGGTGGCGCGCTTCCGTGCCGAGGGCCACCAACTGGTGGTGGTGGTCTCGGCCATGAGCGGCGAGACCAACCGCCTGATCGCCTTGGCCAAGGAGTTGCAGGCCAATCCGGACCCGCGCGAACTCGACGTAGTGGTCTCCACTGGCGAACAGGTCACCATCGGCCTGCTGGCGATGGCGCTCAAGGAGATGGGCATCGATGCCCGCTCCTATACCGGCGGCCAGGTCCGCATCCGAACCGATTCCGCTTTCACCAAGGCCCGCATCCTGCAGATCGATGATGGCGCCATGCGGGCTGACCTGGCAAAGGGCCGCGTCGTCATCGTGGCCGGCTTCCAGGGGGTCGATGACGCCGGCAACATCACCACCCTGGGTCGGGGCGGTTCCGACACCACAGGCGTGGCATTGGCTGCCGCACTCAAGGCTGACGAATGCCAGATCTACACCGACGTCGATGGCGTCTACTCGACCGACCCGCGCGTCGTGCCGGAGGCGCGCAAGCTCGAACGCATCACCTTTGAGGAGATGCTTGAGCTGGCGTCCAGTGGCTCCAAGGTGCTGCAGATCCGCTCGGTGGAGTTCGCCGGCAAGTACAAGGTGCGCCTGCGCGTGCTGTCGTCCTTCATGGACGATCCCGGCGACGGCACGCTGATCACGTTCGAGGAAGACCAAGACATGGAACAAGCCGTCATCTCCGGAATCGCCTTCAACCGTGACGAGGCCAAGATCACCGTACTCGGTGTGCCCGACAAGCCCGGAATCGCCTATCAGATCCTGGGGCCGGTGGCCGACGCCAACATCGACGTCGATCTCATCATCCAGAACGTTGGCCACGACGGCAGCACCGACTTCTCGTTCACCGTGCACCGCAACGAGTACCAGAAGGCGCTCAAGGTCCTCAACGAGACGGTCAAGCCGCACATCGGGGCCCGGGAGGTGATCGGCGACGACAAGATCGCCAAGGTGGCGGTGGTCGGCGTAGGCATGCGCAGCCACGTCGGTGTCGCCTCGACGGTGTTCCGCACGCTGGCCGAAGAGGGCATCAACATCCAGATGATCAGCACCTCCGAGATCAAGATCTCGCTGGTGGTCGATGACAAGTACATGGAACTGGCGGTGCGTGTGCTGCACCGCGCCTTCGGTCTCGAAGGTCAGGCGCGGACCCCCTGAGACCACCCCGACGGGCCGCTCCGGGGGTCTGCCCGGTTTGACCGGCTTGGCCCGTGTGCGGTAGCATCCGAGGCTGCCGGAGACATGGCCGAGAGGTCGAAGGCACTCCCCTGCTAAGGGAGCATACGGGCATAAACCCGTATCGAGGGTTCGAATCCCTCTGTCTCCGCCACGGCCGACACAGGTTTCATGCGCCCGTAGCTCAGCTGGATAGAGTACCTGGCTACGAACCAGGGGGTCAGGAGTTCGAATCTCTTCGGGCGCGCCATACAATCAAGGGGTTGGAGACGACGAGTCCCAACCCCTTGTTGTTCGGGAACCTCGCTGTCGAGCCCCGGCAGGTCAGGCTTTTGACAGGCGCCGGGCTGGATCCACGGTTCCGATCTCCAGCACCTCGCTCTCGTCCTTGAGCCCGACGCCGGTGAGTCGCAGGTGCTGCGCCTCACGTGCCAACCAGAGGAGCTTTTGCGCGGCAGCGGCATGCGAGAGCCCCTCCGGCCGAATGTTGGAGATGCAGTTGCGCTGTGCATCGTGGCAGCCGACACGCGGAGCCCAGGTCAGGTAGACACCGAGACTGTCGGGCGACGTGAGACCCGGACGCTCGCCGATGAGCATGGCGACGATACGCGCGCCGAGCGCCTCGCCGACCTCGTCGGCCAGTGCAACGCGCGCTTGCTGCGCGACGACCACCGGGCCGCCGCGCCAGCCCTGCGGCCAACGCGCCTGCACCTCGGCCAGGAGTGGCGCCGCCTGCCGCGCCACGGCAAGCGACGACAAGCCGTCGCCGACCACGAACAGCAGATCGGGGCCTGGCTGCCGAGCCATCGCCCGCAGTCTCGGAACGTCCTCCTCCGTGACCCGCCGCCCGAGGTCGGGGCGCAGCAGGTAGGTGTGTCGATCTGCGGCACGGCTCGCGACTTCGACTACAGGCATCCCCAGCGCCTCAATCTCGGCCCGCAAGGCAGCGGTGTCGAGTGCCAGGTGTACGGCATCGCGGGCCAGGGCGTGCGAGACGCCAAACTGCAGCACCTCACGGGTCGGCAGGCTGCTGCCGACCCTGCCCAGAGCGATGCGCGCCGACGTGTGCCGGCGCAAGGCCTGCCAGGGGTCCGTGCGAACGAGCGGTGAGTCCATGCGTTCCGCCTCGCGGGACGGGTTCAGGCCACCAGCAGGTGGCGCGGCATGTTCTGCAGCAGCGCGTGCCGCGGCCCGACCGGCTGCACCTGCCCGGCGGCATCCATGATGTCCATGCGCTGGAGCCAGCCCTCGAACTCCGGTGCCGGCCGCAAGCCGAGCAACTTGCGCAGATAGAGCGCGTCATGGAACGAGGTGGTCTGGTAGTTGAGCATGATGTCGTCGGCACCCGGGACACCCATGATGAAGGTCACTCCTGCCGTGCCAAGCAGGGTCAGCAGGGTGTCCATGTCGTTCTGGTCGGCCTCGGCGTGGTTGGTGTAGCAGACGTCGCAGCCGAGCGGCACGCCCATCAACTTGCCGCAGAAGTGGTCTTCCAGTCCGGCACGGATGATCTGCTTGCCGTCGAACAGGTACTCCGGGCCGATGAAACCGACCACCGTATTGGTGAGCAGCGGCTTGTAGCGCCGCGCAACCGCATAGGCGCGTGCTTCCAGCGTCTGCTGGTCGACGCCGTGGTTGGCATTGGCAGACAGCGCCGAGCCCTGCCCGGTCTCGAAGTACATGACGTTCTGGCCCACCGTGCCGCGCTTGAGGCCGAGCGCGGCATCGCAGGCCTCGTCGAGGATGCCAAGGTGGATGCCAAAGCCCTCATTGGCCTTCTGCGTGCCGGCGATCGACTGGAACACCAGGTCCACCGGCGCGCCCCGCTCCATGGCCTGGATCTGGTTGGTGACATGCGTCAGCACACAGGACTGGGTCGGGATGCCGTAGCCCTGGATCACCTCGTCGAGCATGTCGTAGAGCTTGATCAGCGCCGGAACGCTGTCGGTGGCCGGGTTGATGCCGATCACCGCGTCGCCGGCGCCGTAGAGCAGGCCATCGAGCATCGATGCTGCGATGCCGCGCACATCATCGGTGGGGTGGTTGGGCTGGAGTCGCACCGACAGATGCCCAGGCAGGCCGACGGTGTCGCGAAAGGCGGTGACCACCCGGCACTTGCGTGCGACCAGGATGAGGTCCTGGTTGCGCATCAGCTTGCTCACCGCCGCAGCCATCTCCGGCGTGATGCCCGGCGCGATGGCGGCCAGCGTCGCATTGTCGGCGGCGTCGGACAGCAGCCAGTCGCGAAAGTCGCCGACCGTCAGGTGCGCGACCGGGGCAAAGGCCTCCGCGTCGTGGCTGTCGATGATGAGGCGGGTGACCTCGTCCGTCTCGTAGGGCACCAGAAGGTCCTGCAGAAAGGCCCTGAGCGGGACCTCGGCCAGACACAGGCGGGCTGCCATGCGCTCGCCGTCCGTCGCCGCGGCGACCCCCGCCAACTGGTCGCCGGACCGCGCCGGTGTGGCCCGCGCCATCAGCGTACGCAAGCTGTCGAAGCGGTGGTTGAAGCCACCAACCACAGTCTGGTACGTCATGCCTGTCCCCCGCGACCTCCGCCGGTACGCGGATCGAACCCCATCCTACACTCAGATGTGCCCGAGCAAGGGATCCAGGGACCCCGAGCGCTGCGTCTTTGTCAGGCTGAAGTAGGCGAAGGCCAAGGCCATAAGGCCGAGGAAGATGAGAGCCAACACCGGGTTGAAGTAGATCATCGTAAGCAGGCTGACGAGCGCCAGCAACAGCGCGACCGCCGGGAACACGGGATAAGCGATGGCAGCGAATGGGCGCGGCAACAGAGGCTCCTTCCTGCGCAGCGAGAAGAGACTGAGCATCGATACGATATAGAGCACGATGGCGCCGAACACCGACATGGTGATCAGGTTGGCGGTGAGCGTCATGCCCCCGAGCTGGATGTGCTCATCGCTGAGGATGGCCGCGATACCGACCACGCCGCCAGCGATCAGGGCCCGGTGTGGCGTCTTGAAGCGCTCGTTGACCTCGGCGAAGTAGCCGGGCATGTAGCCGGCACGCGCCAGCGCGAAGATCTGCCGCGAGTAGCCGAGGATGATGCCGTGGAAGGAAGCGACCAGCCCGAACAGGCCGATCCAGACCAGCATGTGCAGCCAACCGCTGTTGTCGCCGACGATCATCTTCATCGCCTGCGGCAGAGGGTCGTTGATGTTCGACAGCTTGGACCAGTCCCCTGCCCCACCAGCGAACACCATCACGCCAAGCGCCAGCGTCACCAGCGTGAGGATGCCGGCGATGTAGGCCTTGGGGATCGTCTTCTTCGGCTCCAGCGCCTCCTCGGCAGCCATCGCCACGCCCTCGATGGCGAGGAAGAACCAGATGGCGAAGGGGATGGCGGCGACGATGCCGGTCACCGCAGTGGCCGAGAACTCGTTCTGCCCGGCCCAGCCGTTGGCGACGAAGTTGCTGACCGAGAAGCCCGGCGCCACAACACCCATGAACACCAGCAATTCGAGGATGGCGACCACCGTGACGAACAACTCGAAGTTGGCAGCGATGCGCACGCCGAGGATGTTGAGTCCGATGAACACGAAGTAGGCACCGATCGCCATGGCCTTGGGGTCGAGTGTCGGGAACTGCACGTTGAGGTAGGCGCCGATCGCCATGGCGATGGCAGGGGGCGCGAACACGAACTCGATCAGGGTGGCGAAACCGGCAACGAACGCGGCCTTCTCACCGAATGCCCGACGCGCGTAAGCGAACGGGCCGCCAGCGTGCGGGATGGCGGTGGTGAGCTCGGTGAAGCTGAAAATGAAGGTGGTATACATCAGCGCGATCAGTGCCGACGTCACCAGGAAGCCGAGTGTTCCGGCCGTGGCCCAGCCGTAACTCCAGCCGAAGTACTCGCCAGAGATGACGAGGCCGACCGCCAGACCCCAAAGGTGCCAGCCATTCAGCGAAGATTTGAGGGAAGTACCCATAAGTGGCTCCAGGTAGGGGGGGCCGACATCCGAGCCGGGAAGGGATACTTTTCAAGCAAACTTGATGCCAGGCTCTGCACCCCGCCCGAGCCAAGCATTCCAGACAGCGGGGCGCAACCGCAAACGGCACCCCCGGCAATGAACGCCTGCGACGTTCGATCAAAGCCCGCACCAATGGCATCGGCTCGGTGCAAGGATGCCCCATTTCAGGGCAGCTCGCACTGCAAACCGGACCGCGACAGCGGCAAGCCTCAGCGATGTGCTGAATGCTTCTCCACCAGCCCCTGCGTTGGTTCCGGCACATCCAGCCGGAACGGGTTGAAGTCCGTGTCGCGGTCATACCAATCTTCGCGCTCAGCGCGCTTGAGCGCGCCTACCACCCAGTAGGTCAGCGGCGTGAACAGTACCTCGACGCCGGTCTTGACCAGGAACTGCATGAGCATGATCAAGGGGATCTTGTCGTCCGGGAAGATGCCGGCACCCCAGAAAGCGAGCGGGTAGAAGATGCTGCTGTCCACCGCCTCGCCAAAGATGGTGGAGCCGATGGTGCGCAGCCAGAGATGGCGCCCGTTGGTCCACACCTTGAGCCGTGCGAGCACGTAGCTGTTGACGAACTCCCCGCAGAAATAGGCCACCAGCGAGGCCGCGACCACCCGCCAGGCATTGCCGAAAGCCAACTCGTAGGCCGCCTGATGGGGCCACCAGGGCGCAGGGGGCAACGCGACGATCAGCGCAGCCATGCCGGACGCGAACACCATCGCCGCGAAACCCGACCAGATCACGCGCCGTGCCGCCGCGTAACCGTAGACCTCGGTGAGGATGTCGCCGAAAATGAAAGAGATTGGGAAGAACAGCACCCCGGCGCCAAAAGTCACGGTGCCGAACAGGGGCAGGTCGAGTTGTGCCCCCTTGGCCGGACCGATGAGATTCGAGCAGAGGAAGACCACGACAAAAGCCAGGGTCACCGTGCTGTAGTACCGGTACTGCCTGGATGGATGCATGCGCCCCCCTTGGACCCGCTCGCTGTCTTGTCCTGCAACATCGGGCCGCGCGCTGCCGGTGATCCGGCGGGGCAGAACCCCGGAGGGCTCTAGCGCGCTCCCCTGGACGAGTGGCCGGAGGTGCTCACCTCGACCACCTGATACGGCCAGTAGTGGTCACCGAGCGTCAGCAGTTCCGGCGAGCCGAGGTTGTCCCAGACCAGATACCACGGTCCCAGATCGACAGCCTTGCGGCCCTGGAAAGCGTTGTCGGTGACGAAGTTACCGCCGTCGGCACGTGCGTACACCAGCCAGGCCGGATAACGCTCGAGATGCACCACCGGTACCGCCGAGCGGTAGCCGTCCGCCGCCACGAATTCCACCTCCACCGCCACCTGGCGCCAGGTTTGCCCCAACACGACATCAAGAACATCCCGAGCGCGAAACCCCTGGTAGGACAATACCGCAGCGCGAGCCCCAAGACCGTCGTGCGGGTGCCGCACCTCGACCACCACCGGGTCACGCTGCAATCGGGCCCCGATCGACTCCGGTGACGGCAAGGGCTCGGCTGCAGCCGCAGCGGCAACTCCCAGCCAGAGACCGGCCAGTGCGCGCAATGCCGCGCGCCAGAGGGCGGCGGACGCGGCCATCAGGCCATCAACACGTAACGACCGGGTGCCGGGCCGAGGGAACGAGGTGCCGACACCGGAGCGGGCAAGGCACCGTACGGCAGCGGTGCGGAAGAATGACTGCGCAGCCAGCCCTGCCATGCCGGCCACCACGACCCATCGGTCACGGGGGCGCCGCGGAACCATGCATCCGGATCGACATACTTGCCGTCCTGCGGCCGCGTCGTGAGGCGGTAGCTGCGCGCCACTCCAGGCCCGGGCGGATTGACGACACCGACGTTGTGGCCGCCACTGGTGAGACAGAAGGTGACCTCGGTGTCGGTGAGCAGGGCGATCTTGTAGACCGACCTCCATGGCGAGACGGTATCGCGCTCGGTCGCGAGCGTGAACACCGGCACACGGATGTCGCTCAGGGCCACCGGTTGGCCGAGTACCCGGTAGCGTCCCTGCGCCAGGTCATTGTGGTGGTACAGACTCTGCAGATACTCCCGGTGCTGGCGAAAGGGCATGCGGGTGGCATCCGCATTCCAGGCGTTGAGGTCGGTCACCGGACGACGCTCACCCATCAGGTAATCGTGGACCATGCGCGAGAACACCAGGTCACGCTGGTTGAGCATGGCGAACGCGCCGGCCATCTGCTTGCCGTCCAGATAGCCCTGTGCCGCCATCAGATCATCGAGGTACGCAAGTTGCGCCTCGTCGATGAAGATGCCAAGTTCGCCCGGTTCGGAGAAGTCGACCTGCGAGGCGAGCAGTGTCAGTGATCGCAGGCGATGGTCATCAAGGTGCGCCATGCGCGCAGCGGCAATGGCCAGCAGGGTGCCGCCGAGGCAGTATCCCACCGCCTGGACCGGCTGCTCGCCGCCGATCCTCCAGACCTCTTCGATGGCTGCCATCACGCCTTTCTGCAGATAGTCATCCATGCCGAGGTCGCGGTCGGAGCCGTCCGGGTTGCGCCAGGACACCATGTAGACCGCATGCCCCCTCTCGAGCAGATAGCGCACCAGGGAATTATTCGGCGAGAGGTCGAGGATGTAGTACTTCATGATCCACGACGGGACGATGAGGACCGGCTCCGGGTGCACCTCGGGCGCCAGCGGTGCGTAACGGATGAGTTCGATCAGGTGGTTGCGGAACACCACCTCTCCCGGCGTCACCGCCACCTCGATGCCGGGGCGGTAGGCCTCGGTACCCACCGGCGGCCGGTTGGCGGCCAGCCGCGCCACATCCTCGAGCCAATTGCGCCAGCCTGCCGCCAGATTGGCGCCGCTGCTGCGCAGCGTCTGATCGATGAGTTCGGGATTGGTGGCGAGAAAGTTCGACGGCGACACCAGGTCCAGCCACTGCCGGGCCGCGAAATCGACCACCAGTTCGTGATGGTGGCTCACTCCGCTGACATCCGTGGCGGCCGCGTGCCACCACTGCTGGTTGAGCAGGAAACCCTGCCACAGCAGGTTGAAAGGCCACTGCTGCCATTGCGGGGCCTCGAAGCGGCGGTCCTGGGGCAGTGGGCGGATGCAGGGCTCACGGTGGCCTTGGACGCACTCGCTGGCATAGCGCGAGAGCCGCAAAGCCTGTCGCACTGCCAGCAAGCCGAGATCCAGTTGCTTTCCCGGCACGAAGGCGAGGTGCATCAGCCAATCCGCGGTGGCGGTCGCCAGGATCAGTGGCGACAGCCCGTGCGTGAGTCGGGCAACGCTGGCATGCACGGCACGGTCGAAATCTCCGCTGGCGACCTTGTCGGCAGCGTGGGCGTCGGACATGACGCACTCCGGTGAGGCCTGTTGGGGCAGAATCCTACCGGTAGCGGCGGCACACTGCACAGCCAGGCCGCCAAGTTGCTGGAGGGAGACCCATGGACATCGACTGGACCCACTTCTCCGCCCTGCACGGGCTTGCCGGGGGTGCACTGATCGGCCTGGCGAGCGTGCTGCTGATGCTGTCGGCCGGTCGCATCGCCGGCATCAGCGGCATCCTGGGTGGTCTGCTCGCCGGCCTGGCAGCCGACTCCACCAAGGCAGAGACCCTATGGCGTCTGGCCTTCGTACTCGGCCTGCTGTATGCGCCGCTGTTCTACCGTCAGTGGGACACGGTCGGCCCGATCCATGCCGAGGGCGGGCATGGCGCCCTGGTGGCCGCCGGGCTGCTGGTCGGCTTCGGCACCCGACTCGCCGGCGGCTGCACCTCCGGGCACGGGATCTGCGGCCTGTCGCGCCTCTCCCCACGCTCCCTGGTGGCGGTCGCCGTGTTCATGGCGGCTGGCTTCGCCACCGTCGCCGTCGTGCGCGTGCTCGCGGCCCGAGCCTGACCATGCTGCTCGTAGCGGTGTTCCTCTGTGGCCTGCTGTTCGGCGTCGGCCTCATCGTGTCCGGCATGGCAGACCCCCTGAACGTCATCGGCTTCCTCGACCTGGGCGGGCCATGGAACCCGCAACTGGCGGTGGTCATGGCCGGCGCCATCGCCATCGCCGCGCCCGGCTTCCTGCTTTTGCGCCGCCGCGCGCAGCCACTGCTGAGCGGATCGATGCACTGGCCGCAAACCAGCCGAGTGGACCGAAAGGTGGTGCTCGGCAGTCTTCTGTTCGGCATCGGCTGGGGATTGGCCGGCTTCTGTCCCGGACCGGCACTGGTGGGCGTCGGCATCGGCAGCGGCGACGCGGTGCTGTTCACGGTGGCGATGCTGGCCGGCATGTACCTGCAGCGCAAGGTCTCGCGCCTTCTCTAGCGACAGCGCAGGAGCGCCGCTCAGCAGGCGGATGCTTCGGATTCGCTACACTGCGGGCGGTATGCCCCGCTTCGCTGCCAACCTGTCGATGCTCTTTGCCGAGCTCCCCTTTCTCGAACGCTACGCCGCCGCCGCGCGAGCAGGCTTCCGTGGCGTCGAGTGCTGGTTCCCCTTCACGCATGACGCTGCCGTGGTCTCCGAGTTGCTCGAGACGCATGGCCTGCAGCAGGTGCTGATCAACGCTCCGGCCGGAGACTGGGCCGCAGGCGAGCGCGGCATCGGCTGCCATCCTGACCGCGTCGCCGAGTTCCGCGAGGGCATCGACCTCGCCATCGGCTACGCCTCGGCCATCGGCTGCCGACAGATCAACGTACTGGCTGGCATCGCGCCACCCGGCGCCGACGTCGAGACGCTGGAAGGCACTCTGCTCGCCAACCTTCGCCATGCCGCCAAGCGCATGGGAGAGCACGGCCTGACCCTGCTGCTGGAGCCGATCAACACGCGCGACGTCCCCGGCTACGTCGTGCATCGTTCGGCGCAGGCACTTGCCATCCTCGAGGCCATCGGCGTCGGCAACACGCGCCTCCAGTACGACTGCTTCCACATGCAGGTGATGGAGGGCAACCTGGCCGAGACCCTGCAGCGACATCTGCAGCGCATCGGCCATATCCAGATCGCCGACAACCCTGGCCGGGGCGCGCCGGGCAGCGGCGAGATCAACTACCCGTTCCTCTTCCGCTGGCTTGACGACATCGGCTACCGCGGCTGGGTGAGCGCCGAGTATCTGCCCGGCCCCGACACGACGACCTCGCTGGCCTGGCTGGCACCCTACCTGGAGGAGACTCCGACATGAAGACCCTGCGGATCGGCTTCATCGGCCTTGGCATCATGGGCGCGCCGATGGCCTGCAACCTGCGCAAGGCGGGCTACGCGGTGACCGGCCACTCGCGCCGTGGCCTGCCGGTACTGTGTCGCGATGCAGGAGTGCTCCCCGCGCAGACTCCGCGCGAGGTATCCGCCGCCAGCGACGTCGTGATCGTGATGGTTCCCGACACCCCTGACGTGGAGCAGGTCCTGTTCGGAGCGGATGGCGTGACCGAGGGAGTGGGCCCCGGAACGGTAGTGGTCAACATGAGCTCGATCTCCCCAGGAGCCGAAGCTCGCAACGCCGCGCGTCTGGCCGAACGGGGTGCCGAGTATCTTGACGCGCCGGTCTCGGGCGGGGACGTCGGTGCCATCGCCGGCACACTCTCGATCATGGTCGGCGGCAAGGTCGAGGTGTTCGAGGCAGTCCGTCCGGTTCTCGCCTGCATGGGCAAGACCTTGAATCACATCGGGCCGCATGGCGCTGGCCAGACCTGCAAGTTGGCCAACAACATGGTCGGCGCGATGACGCTGATGGCGGTTGCCGAAGCACTCACCTTCGCCGCCAAGTCGGGCGCCGACCCAGCGCGCGTACGCGAGGCACTGCTCGGCGGATTCGCCCAGTCACGCATCCTCGACCTTCACGGCAGACGGATGATCGAGCGCGACTTCGCACCCGGCTTCAAGATCGAACTGATGCAGAAGGACCTCAACAACGCGCTGCAGAATGCTCGCCAGATGGGCATGGCGATACCTGGCACAGCCGTTGCGCAGCAACTGTTCAGCGTGGCGGTGGGACTCGGCGGTGGACAGTGGGACCATTCGGGCATCGCGCGCGCCCTCGAAGTGATGGCCAGCCACCCCATCGCCGGCCACTGAGTTCAGTCCATCTCGTCGATCCAGGCCTGCTGGAGCGCCTCGAGGACCTTCTCGCCACAGCGCCCCGGCTCGTCATCAAAGCCATCGAGCGCCATGACCCAGGCCATGAGGTCCGTGAAGCGGACCTGGAGCGGGTCGATGTCCGGATGTCGCTCGGTCAGGGCGATGGCGATCTCAAGGGTGTCGGTCCACTTCATGTCTCTTTCCGGGTCAGTGGTCTTCGGAGGCCAGGTTGATGGTGTATCTCGGGATCTCGATGGTGAGGGGGGCTGTTGCCACCCGCGCCTGACACGAGAGTCTTGACTGCGCCGTGAGCCCCCAGGCCATGTCGAGCATGTCCTCCTCGTCCTCGCTTGCAGGGGCCAAAGAGGACAAGCCCTCGCGCACGATGACGTGGCAGGTGGTACAGGCACAGCTCTTCTCGCAGGCATGCTCGATGTCGATCTCCTGCCCCAGGAGAGCATCACAGATCGACGTGCCGGGTTCGGCCTCGAAGCGGGTGCCGGAGGGACAGAGCGTGGCGTGAGGCAGTACGGTGATGGTGGGCATGGTGTCTGTGGTTGCGAGCCTGACGCGGGTCGGGTGCGTTGATTTGCGCGCGATCGACGATGGCTTCAGATCGACTCGATGCTGCGACCGGCCAACGCGCTGCGGATACTCGCATCCATGCGCCTGGCCGCGAAGTCATCGGTGGCGGTGGAGAGCGCGTCGGTGGCCTCGCGGATGGCGCTGCGGTCCTTGCCGTCGCGGACCATGAGCAATGCATCGATACGCGACTCGATGGCACGCCGCTCAGCGGCGTCGAGCAGTGTCATGCCGTCGGCAGCGAGCGCGGCGCGTACCGCATCGAGCAGGCGGTCCGCGTCCACCTGTACCTCGGCCAGGGCGCGCGCATCGAGGTCATCGCGGGCGTATTCGAAAGCGTCGCGCAGCATGCGCGTGATGTCTTCGTCAGCCAAGCCGTAACTCGGTTTGACTGCGACCTGTGCGGTGGCGCCGGTGGATTGCTCGCGAGCGGTCACCGCCAACAGGCCGTCGGCATCCACCTCGAAGGTGACCTTGATGCGTGCAGCCCCGGCCACCATCGGCGGGATGCCGCGCAATTCGAAATGCGCCAGGGAGCGGCAGTCGTCCACCCGCTCACGTTCGCCCTGCAGCACGTGGATGCGCATGGCGGTCTGACCGTCCTTGAAGGTGGTGAACTCCTGCGCGCGAGCGATCGGCAGCGTCGCGTTGCGCGGCACGATCTTCTCGACCAGGCCGCCCATGGTCTCGATGCCGAGGGACAGGGGGATGACGTCGAGCAGCAACCAGTCGTCACCGGCGCGATTCCCGGCCAGCAGATCCGCCTGCCGGGCCGCACCGAGCGCCACCACCTGGTCCGGATCGAGGTTCGTCAGTGGCGCCTGACCGAAGAACTCCGCGACTGCCTTGCGCACCATCGGCATCCGCGTCGATCCGCCGACCAGGACCACGCCGCGGATGTCCGCGATCTCGACCGCCGCATCGCGCAGTGCCTGACGACAGGGCTTGAGCGTCTTGGCGACGAGGTTGGCGGCCAGCGACTCCAGTGTGGCCGTGTCCAGGAAGAGATTGACCGTCTCGCCGCCCTGCAGCCGCACATGGAAACGGGCCCGATCGCGACTGGAGAGCGCCTCCTTGACCTCACGCGCTTCGACTTGCAGGGCACGCTGGTCGCGCGGGCCGAGCGGTGGCAGTTGGCCGGCCTCGATCGCCCAACAGGCGATGCGGCGGTCGAAGTCGTCACCACCAAGCGCCGAGTCGCCACCAGTCGCCAGCACTTCGAACACGCCCTTGCTCAGACGCAGGATGCTGATGTCGAAGGTTCCGCCACCGAGGTCATAGACGGCGTAGACACCCTCAGCGGCATTGTCGAGGCCGTAGGCGATGGCGGCAGCGGTCGGTTCGTTGAGCAGGCGCAGGACCCGGAGACCCGCCAACTGCGCGGCATCCTTGGTCGCCTGACGTTGTGCATCGTCGAAGTAGGCCGGCACCGTGATGACGGCGCCCGTGAGTTCACCGCCGAGGCTCGCCTCGGCGCGCTGCCGAAGCACCCGCAGAATGTCCGCAGAGACCTCGACCGGGCTCTTGATGCCGGCGGCAGTGCGCAACCGGACCATGCCCGGACCATCGATGAACTCGTAGGGCAGGTCGCCCTGATGCGTTCGAAAGACGTCATCGAGGCCGCGGCCCATGAAGCGCTTGACCGATACCAAGGTGTTCCTCGGGTCCTCGGCCTGCCGCGCAGCCGCCTCGGCGCCGACACTCAGGACACCGCCCGTACCGTAGCGGACGATGCTGGGAAGCAGCACCCGGCCATGTTCATCGGGGAGCACGGTCGCGATGCTGTTGCGCACGCTGGCCACCAGCGAATGCGTGGTGCCCAGGTCGATGCCAACGGCACGCCGGTGCTGGTGCGGGGCGGTGGACTGCCCCGGCTCTGAGATCTGCAGGAGTGCCATCAGTCGAGCAGCGCTGAGCGCGCGTCCTCGATGTCGTCGTGGAGCTTCTCGAGGAAGCGCAGCCGGCGCCAGACGTCAGCCGCCGCGGACCAATCCTCAGCCCCGATGCGTTCCGCCAGAAGCGGCCAGAGTTCGCCCTCGGCACCGCGGATGGCGTGCTCGATGTGGCGCAGGCCGCGGTCGTCGCGATGCGCACGTGCCTCGGCGACGTGCTCGCGCCACTCCATCTGCTGCATCAGGAAATCGGCCTGCATCGCCGTGTTGTCCTGCTCGCCCAAGCCCTGACCAGCGCTCTCGATCAGGTACTTCGCCCGTGAAAGGGGCTTGCGCAGGGTGCGATAGGCCTCGTTGGCGGCGGTCGCCCACTGCATCGCGACGCGACGCTCTGCGTCGGTCTTGTCGACGTAACGGTCCGGGTGGACACGCGCCTGCAGCGATCTGTAGGCGGCATCGAGCGCGTGCGGATCGACCTCCATGCCGCGCGGCAGACCAAGCAGATCGAACGGGTCGCTGCCGGGCCCCGCCGCAGCGGCGGCGGACAGCGGGTCAGACATTGAAGCTCTCGCCGCAGCCACACTCGTTCTTGACATTCGGGTTGTTGAACTGGAAACCCTCGTTCAGCCCCTCGCGCACGAAATCGAGTTCAGTGCCATCGATGAATGCGAGCGACTTGGGGTCGACGATGACTCTGGTGCCGTGACTCTCGAACTCGATGTCCTCGGGGCGCATCTCGTCGGCGTACTCCAGCACATACGCCAGACCCGAGCAGCCGGTGGTGCGAACACCGAGCCGAAGACCGATGCCCTGCCCGCGCCTGGCAAGGAACCTCTGCACGTGGGCAGCGGCGCGTTCGGTCAGGGTGACCGCCATGGCTCAGGTCCCGTGCTTCTTGCGGTAATCCTCGACCGCCGCCTTGATGGCGTCTTCGGCGAGGATCGAACAGTGGATCTTGACCGGCGGGAGTGCCAGTTCCTCGGCGATCTGCGTGTTCTTGATGCTCATCGCCTCGTCGAGCGTCTTGCCCTTGACCCATTCCGTCACCAGGGAACTCGAGGCGATGGCCGATCCACATCCATAGGTCTTGAACCGGGCATCCTGGATGATGCCGTCGGCGCCGACCTTGATCTGCAGCTTCATGACGTCGCCGCAGGCGGGCGCGCCGACCATGCCGGTGCCGACCTCGCCATCCTCGGCCCGGTCGAAGGAGCCGACGTTGCGGGGGTTCTCGTAATGGTCGATGACCTTTTCGCTATATGCCATGCTTGTCTCCGCGTTCTCGATCGATTCGGGCGCCCACTCGGGGCGGACTCAGTGTGCTGCCCACTGCACGGTGTCCAGGTCGATGCCGGCCTGGACCATCTCCCACAGCGGACTCATCTCGCGCAGCTTGCCGACCTTGTCTTGCAGCAGGCGTACCGTGAAGTCCACCTCCTCCTCAGTCGTGAAACGGCCGATGGAGAAGCGGATGGAGCTGTGCGCGAGCTCATCGCTGCGGCCAAGGGCGCGCAGCACGTAACTCGGCTCCAGACTCGCCGAGGTACAGGCCGACCCCGACGATACGGCGATGTCCTTGATCGCCATGATCAATGACTCGCCCTCGACGTAGGCGAAGCTGACGTTGAGGTTGTGCGGGACTCGCTGTTCGAGGCTGCCGTTGAGGTAGACATCCTGCATGCTCGACAAGCCCGCCCAGAGGCGATCACGCAGCATCCGGACGCGCTCGTTCTCGGTGCCCATCTCTTCGCGGGCGATGCGAAACGCTTCGCCCATACCCACGATCTGATGGGTCGGCAGGGTACCGGAACGGAAACCCCGCTCATGGCCGCCACCGTGCATCTGCGCTTCCAGACGGATGCGCGGCTTGCGCCGCACGTAGAGCGCGCCGATACCCTTCGGGCCGTAGGTCTTGTGCGCCGAGAAGCTCATCAGGTCCACTGGAAGGCGGGCGAGGTCGATGGCGACCTTGCCGGTGGCCTGGGCCGCGTCGACATGGAACACGGTGCCATTGGCCCGGCAGGCCTCACCCATGGCCTGGATGTCCTGGATGACGCCGATCTCGTTGTTGACGAACATCACCGAGGCGACCGAGGTGTCCGCACGCAAGGCGGCTTTGAACTGTTCGATGCCGATCAGGCCGTCCTCGCCGGGCTCGAGGTAGGTCACCTCGAAACCGGTCCGCTCGAGCTCGCGCATGGTGTCGAGTACCGCCTTGTGCTCGGTCTTGACCGTCACCAGGTGCTTGCCCTTACCGGCATAGAAATGCGCCGCACCCTTGATGGCGAGGTTGTTGGACTCGGTGGCGCCCGAGGTCCAGACGATCTCGCGAGGGTCGGCGCCCACCAGTTCTGCGACATGACCGCGCGCGGTCTCCACTGCATCCTCGGCAGTCCAGCCGAAGGCGTGGCTACGCGACGCCGGGTTGCCGTAGATCTCACCGAGATACGGGATCATGGCCTCTACCACGCGTGGATCGACCGGCGTGGTGGCTGAGTAGTCGAGATAGATCGGGAACTTCAAAGACATTCGGTTCGACCTCTGGAGTGTGATTTTTGATCGGGGTTGTAACGGCACGGACACCGGCTCATACCGCTACCGACGCGAGGCCGCGCATCCCGGCAAGACAACGACCGAGTGCCCGACCGAGTTGCTGCAGATGCGCCGCGGTGGTCGCGCGACCCAGACTGACGCGCACAGCGCCCCGCGCCAGTTCAGCGTCCACGCCCATCGCCAGCAGCGTCGGGCTCGGCGCGTGCTCAGTGCTGGAACAGGCGGACCCGCTACCGAGCGCGATACCCGCCTCGTCCAGCGCCAGCAGCAGCGTCGCGCCGTCGATGCCGGGTACCGCAAAGAACACCGTGTTGGGCAGACGCGCCGCTCCCAGGCCGAACACCACTGCGCCCTCGGCCTGCAGTGCAGCGACCAGACCATCGCGCAGAGCCGTCTGACGTTCGCCCTCAGCACCCATGCGGGCAGCTGCCAACTCGCAGGCGACACCGAAGCCGACGATGGCCGGGACGTTCTCGGTGCCGGCACGCAGGCCCTGTTCGTGTCCACCGCCCTCGATCTGTGCATGCAGATCGAGGCGCTTGCCGACGACCAGTGCGCCGATACCCTTGGGACCGTACAGCTTGTGGGCCGAAAGGCTCAGCGCATCGACGCCCAGCGCAGCGAAGTCGAGCGGCAACTTGCCGGCCCATTGCACTGCATCCGAGTGGACGACCGCACCAGCCGAGCGCGCGACCTCCGCCAGCGCCGGGATGTCCTGCAACACGCCGGTCTCGTTGTGGGCAGCGATGAACGAAGCGATACCGACGCCGCCCACCGCCTGGGTACGCAGGTCGGCGATGTCGATGTGGCCCTCGGCGTCGAGCGCCACCTCGCCCACCTGCCAACCCGCTCGCGCCAGACTCCTCGCCGGACGCCGCACACAGGCGTGCTCCGCGGCGCTGACCAGTACCCGACCCGGGCGCCGGACGCCAGCCACGCCGCGCAGGAAAAGATTGTTGGCCTCTGAACCGCCGCTGGTGAAGATCACCTGCTTGGGCTCCACACCGACAAGACCGGCAACCTGCTCCCGTGCGGTATCGATCGCCCGGCGTGCGGCCACGCCCGCGCGGTGGACGCTCGACGGGTTGGCCGCACAGTCGGCCCAGAACGGAGCCATGGCGGCGACCACCGCCGGATCCACCGGGGTCGTAGCGTTGTGATCGAGAAAGACGCTCGGGCGCACGGGGACAGGACTCCGGCTCAGACCGCGACCGAAGCCGCCGGCCGCTCGCGACGCTCGCGGAACAGTTCATCGGTGCGCACCGGTTGGGTGTCACCTTGCCGCTGGGCGGCGACCAACTGTGCCAGCGAGACCGATGCGAGGTAGTCGTGGATGTGTACGTTGAGGGCGGTCCACAACTCGTGCGTCATGCAGGCGCCGTCATCATGGCAGTTGCGCTTGCCGCCGCACTGCGTGGCATCCATCGGTTCATCGACAGCCTCGATGATCTCGGCCACCGAGATCTGCCGCGCATCCCGACCGAGCCGGTAACCTCCGCCCGGACCGCGCACGCTGTCCACCAGCTTGCGACGCCGCAGCCGGCCGAACAACTGCTCAAGGTAGGACAGCGAGATGTGCTGACGCTCGCTGATCCCGGACAGGGTCACAGGGCCGGCGTGCTGGCGCAGCCCAAGGTCGATCATGGCGGTGACGGCGAAACGGCCCTTGGTCGTGAGTCGCATGGTGGTCTCCCGGGGCCACGTCGCAAGGGACGCGGCCGATGTGTTTTCCCGACTATTTTAGTCGGAAATTATGTCGGGGAGTTCCCTGCTCGTCTCGTACTGCCGATGAGGGCGATCATCTGCGCGAAGACCTTGGGGTTGGCGCAGACGATGTCGCCCGAGTCGAGGAAGCCGCCATCACCCTGGAAGTCGCCGACCAGACCCCCTGCTTCCAGCACCAGCAGGCTGCCGGCAGCCATGTCCCACGGCGCCAGACCCATCTCGAAGAAACCGTCGAGACGGCCGCTGGCGACGTAGGCGAGGTCGAGCGAGGCCGCTCCAGGCCGACGCATGCCGGCCGAACCCTGTGCAAATGCACGGAACAGTTCCAGGTAGTGCTCGATGCGAGCGAACTCGCGGTACGGGAACCCGGTGCCGATCAATGCGTCCTGCAACTTGGGTCGGTTGCTGACCCGGATCCGGCGATCGTTGACGAAGGCACCGCGCCCGCGCGTCGCGGTGAACAGTTCGTTGTGAACCACATCGTAAACCACCGCCTGGGTGATCTGCCCGCGGTGCTGCAGTCCGATACTCACCGCGTATTGCGGGAAACCATGGAGGAAGTTGGTGGTGCCGTCCAGCGGATCGATGATCCAGACATAGTCCGATGCACCCGCCGCGCCGGACTCTTCCGCGAGGATGGCGTGGTCGGGATATGCTTCGCGGAGGGTGGCGATGATCGCCTGCTCTGCCGCGTGATCGACCTCGGTCACGAAGTCGTTGGTCTGCTTGCTGGCGACCCGGATCTGCTCGAGTTCGAGGCTGGCCCGGTTGATGATGGTTCCGGCCTTGCGGGCGGCCTTGATGGCCGTGTTGAGCATCGGATGCATGGCATTGACCCTGTGCCGTGGAGCGGACGAAGACAGCGGAAGGACGCGACGGATTGGACGAGAGCGGCGGACCTGGGAGCGGTCCGGAGACAGGGAACGATTCTACGGGCAGTGGCCGTCGGCAGGGAGCGCTTGCGCCAGACGCCCGGCTCGACCGGGTCCGCATCGTGCTCAGCCACACCAGCCATCCCGGCAACATCGGTGCTGCGGCGCGCGCCTGCAAGACCATGGGTCTGAGCCAGCTGTGGCTGGTGGCGCCACAGCGCTTTCCCGACCCGGAGGCCGAGGCGCGTGCGTCCGGGGCCGGCGACCTGCTGACCTCGGCACGCGTGGTCGGGACACTGGCCGAAGCCTTGACCGGAACCCTGGGTGCGGTGGCGCTCACCGCCCGCCCTCGCGAGATCGCCGCGCCGCAGGTGGCACCGCGCGAGGCCGCGACACGCTTGCTGACACTGCTACCGCGGGGCGAGGTCGCACTGGTGTTCGGCAACGAGCAGGCGGGACTCTCCGGCGACGAGGTCGGGCTGTGCAGCCTGCTCTGCCAGATCCCCACGAACCCCGCCTACAGTTCACTCAATCTCGGCGCAGCAGTGCAGATCCTCGCCTACGAGATGCGGTTGGCGGCCGCTGGCGGCAAGGATCTGCGCACCGCGGGCCTGGACAGCCCGACCGCCGACTTCGACGAGATCGAGGGCCTGCATGCGCACCTGCTGCAGGTGATGCAGGCACTCGAGTTCTACGACTCAGGCAACCCGCGCCGGCTGGAGCCCAAACTGCGGCGGCTGATCGCAAGAGCGCAACCGCTGCGCGAGGAGGTCAACATCCTGCGCGGGCTGCTGGCAGCGATGGAGAAGGCGCTCGCGCGCGGACCCTGAGCCGGCGCCTGCTACACTCCGCGCCTCTTTGCCGGCCATCGCCACTAGGAACCTACGCCTCCACCGTGCTCCACCGACTCCGGGAAGACATCCGCTGCGTGTTCGACCGCGACCCCGCCGCGCGCTCGACGTGGGAGGTGCTCACCTGCTACCCGGGTCTGCATGCGCTGCTTGCCCACCGCCTCACCCACGCCCTCTGGGGCTGGGGCCTGCAGTGGCCGGCGCGCTTCCTGGCACATCTCGCGCGCGGCCTTACGGGCGTCGAGATCCACCCCGGGGCGAGTATCGGCCGCCGCGTCTTCATCGACCACGGCATGGGCGTGGTGATCGGCGAGACAGCGGACATCGGCGACGACTGCACCCTCTATCACGGCGTGACGCTGGGCGGCACCAGCTGGCGCGAGGGGAAGCGCCATCCGACTCTGGGGCCGGGTGTGGTAGTCGGTGCGGGCGCCAAGATCCTCGGCCCGATCACCATCGGACACGGTGCGCGCATCGGCTCCAACGCAGTGGTGGTGCGCTCGGTGCCCCCGCACGCCACAGCAGTCGGCATCCCGGCGCGGGTGCTCGAGGAACCGGTCGGTGCCAGTGAGACCTTCCAACCCTATGCGGTGGGCGGCGATGCCGACGACCCTCTGGCGCGCTCGGTCCAGGCACTGGCCGACCAGAACGCCGCGACCGACCGCAGGATGGCACAGGTCCTGCGTGCGCTGCGCCAACTCGGCGTCGACCTCGGTGCAGACCGCGAGGTGGGGATGGGCTTCGATCCAGGCTCAGAGAGGTCGGGGCCGCGCAGACCGGACCCGGCCCCACCCACCAACCGCAAGCCGCCTGTGCGCAGACCGCGCTAGACCGGCCCCGGGTCAGGCCACCACCGGGATCTTGCCGATCCTGGCTTGCCACTCCCTGGGCCCGGTCTGGTGCACCGAGGTGCCCGCCGAGTCCACCGCGACCGTCACCGGCATGTCCTTGACCGTGAACTCGTAGACCGCCTCCATGCCGAGGTCGGGGAAAGCCACCACCTTGGCTGACCGGATCGCCTTGGAGACGAGGTAGGCCGCACCACCGACCGCCATCAGGTAGACCGACCGGTGCCTGCGGATCGCCTCGATCGCTGCCGGGCCGCGCTCGGCCTTGCCGATCATGCCGAGCAGACCGGTCTGCGCCAACACCTGCTCGGTGAACTTGTCCATCCGCGTGGCAGTGGTCGGACCGGCCGGACCCACCACCTCGTCGCGCACCGGGTCCACCGGGCCGACGTAGTAGATGAAACGGCCTTTGAAGTCCACTGGCAAGGATTCACCCCGGTTCAGCATGTCGACGATGCGCTTGTGTGCCGCGTCACGGCCGGTGAGCATCCTGCCGTTCAGCAGCAAGACATCGCCCGGCTTCCAGCTTGCCACCTCGGTCGGCGTCACGCTGTCCAGATCGACACGCTTGCCCTTGCTGGTGTCGTAGGTCAGGCGCGGCCAGTCGTCGAGGTTCGGCGGGTCCAGATAGACCGGGCCGGAGCCATCGAGCACAAGGTGCGCGTGCCGCGTCGCCGCGCAGTTGGGGATCATGCAGATCGGCAGACTCGCCGCGTGTGTCGGGAAATCGCGGATCTTCACATCGAGAACGGTGGTCAGCCCGCCGAGACCCTGTGCTCCGATGCCGAGCGCGTTCACTTTCTCGTAGAGCTCGATGCGCAGCGCCTCGATGCGGTTCTGCGGGCCGCGGGCGATGAGCTCCTGCATGTCGATCGGGTCCATCAGCGATTCCTTGGCAAGCACCGCCGCCTTCTCCGCCGTGCCGCCGATGCCGATGCCGAGCATGCCTGGCGGACACCACCCGGCGCCCATCGTCGGCACGGTCTTGAGCACCCAATCGACGATACTGTCGGATGGATTGAGCATCACCATCTTGCTCTTGTTCTCGGAGCCGCCCCCCTTTGCCGCCACGGTGATCTCCAGCGTGCTGCCCGGCACGACCTCGTGATGGATCACCGCCGGGGTGTTGTCGCGGGTGTTGACGCGGGCCCCGGCGGGGTCGCTGAGGATGCTTGCACGCAGTCTGTTGTCCGGATCGAGGTAGGCGCGGCGCACACCCTCATTGATCGCATCGTCGAGGCTTCCGGAAAAACCGTCCCAACGGATGTCCATACCGATCTTGACGAACACGGTGACGATGCCGGTGTCCTGACAGATCGGCCGGTGACCCTCGGCGCACATGCGGGAATTGATGAGAATCTGCGCCATCGCATCCTTGGCCGCAGGGCTCTGCTCCAGCTCATGGGCCCGGGCAAGGTTGGCGATGTAGTCGATCGGGTGGTAGTAGCTGATGTACTGCAAAGCACCGGCGACGCTGTCGATCAGGTCCTGTTGGCGGATGGTGGCGGGCATGTGGACTCCTCGGAACGCGAGCGTCGAAGCCCCGGCATCGGACCGCGGCCCGCCCGACGGGGGATCGGCAAAGCGGCAATTATAGGCGCGGTGAGGATACCGGCCGCGGCGCCGACCTCTTGCCGAACGGCTCCGCACAAACGACGCCGGGCTGCGCCAGATCAGACCCGAGGCTGGCAAAGGGGCTCACCGGCGCGATAGACTTGGCCGCGGTGAGGTTTCTGGTATCCGGTCGCCAGAGCGCGCACGGCAGGCACCGTGCCCCGTCGACCGCAGTCCTTCAGGAGGAATCCCGGTGTCACAGAACATCGAGTCGTCGCTTCATGAGACCCGCGTCTTTGCGCCGCCCGCTGCACTCGCGCAGAACGCTGCCATCGCCGGTATGGATGCCTACAAGGCGCTGTGCGCAGAGGCTGAGCAAGACCCGGACGCCTTCTGGGCGCGTCTGGCTCGCGAGAGACTGGTCTGGACCAAGGCCTTCACCACGGTTCTCGACGAATCTGCTGCGCCGTTCTATCAGTGGTTCAGCGACGGCGAACTGAATGTCTCCTACAACTGCCTCGACCGTCACCTGCCGGTGCTCGCAGACAAGCCGGCGATCATCTTCGAGGCGGATGATGGAGAGGTCACCGTATCCACCTACGCCGACCTGCACGCCCGCGTCTGCCAGTTGGCCAACGCGCTGACTGCGCTCGGCGTGCGGAAGGGCGATCGGGTTGTCATCTACCTTGCCATGAGCATCGAGGCGGTCGCGGCGATGCAGGCCTGTGCGCGCATCGGGGCCACGCACTCGGTGGTTTTCGGGGGCTTCTCGGCACAGTCTCTGCGCGATCGAATCCACGACGCCGGCGCCTCGCTGGTGATCACGGCAGACGGACAGAAGCGCGGCGGCAAGTCGATCCCGCTCAAGCCGGCGGTCGACGAGGCGCTTGGCATGGGCGGCTGCGAGAGCATCCGCAGGGTGGTGGTGTTCAAGCGCACCGGGCAGGACACGGCGTGGACCGAAGGTCGCGACATCTGGTGGCACGATGCCGTTGCAGGGCAACCGAAGACGCATGAGCCGGTGCCGGTGGGTGCCGAGCACCCGCTGTTCCTGCTCTACACATCGGGCTCGACGGGCAAGCCCAAGGGTGTCCAGCACTCGTCCGGGGGGTACCTGCTCTGGGCGACCCTGACCATGCAGTGGACCTTCGACATCAAGCCCAGTGACGTCTTCTGGTGCACTGCCGACGTGGGTTGGATCACGGGTCACAGTTACGTGGCCTACGGACCGCTCTCGTGCGGTGCCACGCAGGTGGTTTTCGAGGGCGTGCCGAGCTACCCCGATGCCGGCCGCTTCTGGAGGATGATCGATGCGCACAGGGTCAGCGTGTTCTACACGGCGCCGACGGCCATCCGTGCGCTGATCAAGGCCAATGACGAGAACCCTGCCACCCACCCGCGCAATTTCCGGCTCGACACGCTGCGCATCCTCGGTTCGGTAGGCGAACCGATCAACCCGGAAGCCTGGATGTGGTACCACCGCGAGGTGGGCCACGAACGCTGTCCGATCATGGACACCTTCTGGCAGACCGAGACCGGCGGCCACATGATCTCGCCGCTCCCCGGGGTCACGCCTCTGGTGCCGGGCTCCTGCACGCTGCCGCTGCCCGGCATCGCCGCCGCCATCGTCGACGAGGCGGGTCACGATGTGCCCAACGGCCAAGGCGGCCTGCTGGTGATGAAGCGTCCTTGGCCGAGCATGATCCGCACCATCTGGAACGACCCCCAGCGCTTCAAGGACAGCTACTACCCAGCCGAGTTGGGAGGCAAGTTGTACCTGGCCGGCGATGGCTCGATCCGCGACAAGGCCACCGGTTACTTCACCATCGTCGGCCGCATCGATGACGTGCTGAATGTCTCGGGCCACCGCATGGGAACCATGGAGATCGAGTCGGCGCTCGTCTCGCACCCCTTGGTGGCCGAGGCGGCGGTGGTCGGCAAGCCGGACGAGGTCACCGGTGAGACGATCGTGGCTTTCGTCGTGCTCAAGGGCAAGCGCCCGACCGGCGACGAGGTCAAGGCAACGATGAAGCAGTTGACGGATCACGTGGGCAAGGAGATCGGCCCGATCGCCAAGCCCAAGGACATCCGCTTCGGGGACAACCTGCCGAAGACCCGCTCCGGCAAGATCATGCGCCGTCTCCTGCGCCAGTTGGCCAAGGGTGAAGAGATCACGCAGGATGTCTCGACGCTGGAGAACCCGGCCATCCTTGAGCAGTTCAAGGCCTGATCCGGACTAGACCTTTGCAGGTGCGGGAGATACCGCGCGGATCGCTGCCAGACACAGAAACGTCAGAGCCACGCTTGCGAGCACATCGGAGAGGTAGTGCGCGCCGAGCGCGACGCGCGCCAGTGCGACGCCGCTGGCGACCATGAAGACATGAGGCGTGAGCCAGGGCCACCAGCGTGACACCAGGCAGGCCAACGTGAAGGCCGTGACCGTGTGCCCTGATGGCATGGAGGCCCAGGCGGCGTCGAACCAGTGGAAGAAGCGGGGGTCGGTGACACCTTCGCTCAGCCACAATCGGGGACGCGGCCGGGCAACGATGCCCTTGATCAGGTCTGCCAACAGGCCGGTTGCGACGATCCCCCAGAATGCCTCACGGCAGCGGCTGAGCCATGGCTCCCGCAGTCTGGGCAAGAGGCCGGCGAGTCTCAGCAGCAAAACCAAGCCAAGCGGGATCAGGACCCATGCGCTGTTGCCGATGGATGAGAGCACCCTGACCACGCCCATGACTGGCAGGTCGAGTTCTCGGACGGCTCGTGCCAGAGGGTAGTCGAACCACGCCAAGGCCACTCCAGCCGTTACAAGACATGCAACGGCAGCGAACACGGGTCTGCGCATGAAGATCACGGGAAAGCCTCGAAGTAGATGTCAAGGTGTACCGGACGACCCTTGGCGTAGTTCACTCCCGACAGATGACCCGCGTAGTGCGTTCGCTCGCCTTCCTTGCGTTCGTTGGGGTGGTCCCGCGTCCTGAGCAACACCCGGCATCGAGCACCTTCGGACACAGGCTGCGGCGAACCGAACCGTATGCGTGTCCCCAACTCGAACACCAGACTCGGCTCGGCAAAACCCTGCGATACCACTTCACACCCCGGGGCGATGCGTTCCACCAACAGAGCCGCCCTCCTTGACAGCCACAACTCATCCATCCCTGGCACCACGACAGCCCACCACTGGAGCCATGTCGCCGCCACTCCCGCCAAGAGGACCGCTGGACGCGGAACCATCAGAAAGAGGGTTGCAGACCCGACCAGCATGCCGGCGAACAGCCAGCCATCTGCGGAGTGAGGGCTGAAGCGTCCGGCCAACCAGGCACCAGCACCTGCAAGCGCAGTGGCACCGCACAGCAGTAACGTGATGCAGGCCCACCGGACAAAACCCGGCCATTCACTCCGGCGGCACCACGCCAGCGTGCCGAGCAGCACGAAGGCCGGATAGGTCGGCAACACGTAATGGACCAACTTGGTCGGCGCCAACTCGAACAGGGCCCAGAGCGGCAGGATCCATGCCATGAGCGCACGCGCAGCCGGCTGCCCTCGCTCGCGCCATGCCAGCCACCCCATGGCTGGCAGGAGAGCCGCCCACGGCCACCCGGCAAGTGGCAGAGTCAGCAGGTAGAACCCGGGCGGATAGCCGTGCGATTCCTGGGCGCTGACCGCCTTGCCGGCGACATCCTGCAGCATCGATTCGTACCAGAAGGCGGCCCCGTGGCGGATCGCGATGAGGACGAACCAGGGTGCAGCGAGGATGATGAACAGGATCAAGGCGCGCCAGGTAAAGAGGCCGGGCAGGCCTTGGAGGCGGAATGGGATACGTCCGGTCGCATACATCCCGCCCACCAAGAACAGGACCACTGGCCCCTTGACCAATACGCCGGCAGCCATGGCGGTGGCCAGGATGAGGTCATCTTGTGGCCACGGTCTGCCGGCCCATCGCAGGGTGAGCACGCTACCGGCAAGCATCGTCGCCAACAGCAGCACCGCATCGGTGGTGGCGAGACGGGCCTCAGCCCCGACCAGAAAGGATGCGGCCAGCATCAGCGGTGGCAGCATCGACAACTCCGATGCGAGAAGGCGCCTCGACAGCGCGAAGAGCACCAGCACTGCGCCAACGGCGCCGAGCAGGGAGGCAAGGCGGTAGCTGCCGATCGAGTCCGGCAGGCCCAGAACCAAACGCGACCCAGCCTGCAACCAGTAGATCGCCGGCGGCTTCTTGAGCCGCAGTTCATCCTGGAAGCGGATGTCGACCCAATCACCGCTCTCGATGATTTGGCGCGAAGCCTGGGCGTAACGCGACTCGTCGCGGTCGGTGGCCGGAATGGTCTGGCAACCCGGGGCGAACAGGACCAGTGTGATCAGCACAAGCCCGGTCCAGCGCAGCCAGTCTGGTCCGGCCGAGTCTGGCCCGCTCCAGACTTGCCCCAGCCAGGCCGCAGGCGCAGACAGGAACCGTCGCAACGGTGGACCAATGATGAAGATCGGCGGAAGCCAAGTCACATGGCGACCCTGCACGAGACGTATTGCTCCCGTGTGTAAGAGTCGCCAAGACACGATAATCCGATGATGACCCACCAACGGGGACACAAGACGGCCCCCGATCCGATCCGTGCCTGGTCCGGCCCGGATTTGTTGGCACGCGACTTCGGCCTGCTCGACGTTCCGCGGGCGCTGCTGTTCTTCCTCGCCGAGGACCGGCGGCGCTACCTGTGGTTCTCCGCGGTGCTGCTGGCGGTGCAGTTCTACGCGCTGCTGCCGCCCTGGTTGATCGGTCGCGTGGCCGACCTCCTGCTCCAGCACAAGGCGGGCGACAGCCTGGCCCCCATCCTCTGGACCATCGCCGCTCTCGGCGTGGCGCATGCGGTGGTCGCCTTGGTGCGACTGTCGACCAAGCGCGTCATCGGCCGCATGAGCATCGAGGCACGCTACAGAGCCAAGGTTTGGGGCTTCGAGCGGTTGCTCGATCTTTCGCTCAGCTGGCACCAGCAGGAGAGCACCGGCAACAAGGCACAACGCGTGCTCACCGGGGCCGAGGCAGTGCGCGAATGGTCATCCGACCTCATGAACCATGTCTTCACGGCGTCGGCAGCCTTCCTCGGCGCCCTGCTCGCGTGCGTCTGGCTTTGGCCGGCCTCGGTACTGTTCTTCGTCTACTACGTCGGCGGTCTGGCACTCCTCGAGTGGCACTTCTATCGACGCGTGGCGCGCCTTTCCGACGTCATCAACGCGAGCCAGGAGAACGCCTCGGGCAGCTTCGTCGAGAGCGCTGCCAACATCCTCTCGGTCAAGGCACTGGGTGCGGCCGGCGGCCTCACCGACAAGGTGGCCGAACGCGAGGCGCTGGCCCGCGACTTCGCCTACCAGCGCTTGCGGCTGACCAACAGCAAGTGGATGGCGTTCCAGTTGCACACCGCCCTGGCCTGGGCCCTCTACATCCTCGGCGTGGCCATCGCTGCCCTCGACGGACGGCTCTCGGTCGGGATGGTGCTGACCTACGCCGCGTATTTCAATACGCTGCGGGAAGCGAGCATGGACATGACCGACAAGGTACAGACCATGATCGAGCGCACCTCCAATCTCGGGCGTCTGATGCCACTGTTTGGGACTCGGGCACCGACTGGCGGCGCTGCACCCTTCCCTGCCAAATGGGATGCCATCCGCTGGCGCCGTGTGCGGTTCGCCTACCCGGGCGGCAGCGAACTGGGCCCCATCGATCTGACCCTGCAACGCGGCGAGAAACTCGGCGTGGCCGGGGCGTCTGGCAGCGGCAAGAGCACGCTGGTGAAATTGCTGCTGGGACTCTACCCGGTGGGTGGAGGCCGCCTCACCATCGGCGATGTCGACCTCGCCGAGGTCCGTCACGATGCGCTGCTGGAGCAGATGGCAGTGGTCCTGCAGGAGACCGAACTGTTCAACCTGAGCCTGCGCGAGAACATCACCCTGTCGCGCGAGGTCAGCCAGGTGGATCTGGCACGAGCCTGCCGTATCGCCTGCCTAGAGCACCTGATGGCACGGCTGCCGGACGGGTTGGAGACGCTGGTGGGCGAGAAGGGACATACCCTCTCCGGCGGCGAACGTCAGCGTGTCGGCATCGCCCGCGCGGTGCTGCGCGATGCGCCGATCCTGCTGCTCGACGAGGCCACCAGTGCTCTCGATGCCTCCACCGAGTCGCGGGTGCTCGGCACTCTGCTCACCGAACACGCGGTCGGCCGCACGGTGCTGGTGGTGGCCCACCGCGCGAGCGCCTTCGAACACGTCGACCGCCGCGTGGAGGTAGGGCCCGGTTGCCACATCGTTGTGACACAGGCAGCGTGAGGCCGACCCATGCCATCGGTAGAGGATCTCGGAAGCCTCCTCGTCGGGCCTGGATGCTGCGCCGCACAATCGAAGCCCGACTGACGTAGAATCGGCGCCTCCCGAATCTCGCCGAGAGCCCCCATCCCCAAGCATGGCCGAACGCCTCGACTACGCACACGGCATCACTGCCATCGACGCCGATCTGGTCCGACCACGGATGGCGAGCATCCACCTGATGCAGTCCGGGGAGAGTCTGGCGCTCTTCGACACAGGCACCAGCCACGCCGTGCCGCAGGTGCTGGATGCCATCGTGGCCCGAGGGCGCACACCGGCCGATGTCGAATGGGTGGTGCTGACGCACATCCACCTCGATCATGCGGGTGGCGCCGGTGCACTGATGCGGGCCCTGCCGAATGCGCGCCTGCTGGTTCATCCGCGCGGGGCGCGGCACATGGTCGATCCGTCACGCCTGGTCGCCAGCGCCACCGCGGTGTACGGGGAAGAGACCCTGCGCCAGACCTACGGCGAGATCCTCCCGGTCGAGTCCGAACGCGTGGTCGAGAGCCGCGACGGTATGCTTCTGGAGTTCGGCGCGCGCAGGTGGACGGTTTTCGACACGCCGGGCCATGCGCGCCACCATCACGCCATCCTCGACTCCGCCTGCAACGGCATCTTCACCGGTGACACCTTCGGCCTCGCCTACCCCGATCTCGCGGTGGGAGGGCGACCCTTCGTGACCCCGACCACCACGCCGGTGCAGTTCGAGCCCGACGCGATGCGCGAGTCGATCGAGCGCCTCGCCGCCCTGCGACCCGATTGTCTCTACCTGACGCATTTCGGGCGCGTGGATGGGGTCCCGGCGCTGCGCGAGGATCTGCTGCGCCGACTGGATGCGCACGTACGCATCGGTCGTGAAGCAACGCGCTTCGATACCGGCGAGGCGCGCTACCGCTCCGTGGCGGACGACCTCCGCGGCTACCTGCTGCGCGAACTGGAGGCGCACGGCAGCAGCCTCGACGAGGCTGCTGCACTCGCGCTGCTGGAGATGGACATCGACCTCAACGCGCAGGGCATCGTGCACTGGCTGGCGACCGGCTGACCCGGCAGAGCCGTCCGGGGCATCGTCTCGCCATGCGACAGGCTTTCACCCGGACACTGAACCGTTCGCGCTGGACGGCATGAACGATGCTGGGATCGAAGCCGCGACCTGCACCGCGGCATGGATCAAGTCTGAGCGGTCGGCACCCATGGCACAGGCAACCTCATGAGTCGTCGCCAAACCCTCCAGTTGCGAACAGACGAGCGTCGCGCACAGCAGCACCCTGTCCCGGGGCAACTGTGGGAACTCCGCAGCCAGAAGATCGGCGACGCCCTCGATGTAGGAACGAGTGAACCTTTGCATCGCGCGGAGAGAGGGTTCATCGTGGAAGGCGCGCGCCTCGATCATCGCCAACACACCACCTCGTGCAACAAGCAGGGTCTCTCGAGCCAAGAAGTCGAGAACCCTGACGAATCGCTCCTGGCTTGGACTCTGTTCCTGTATGCGGGTGATCCTGTCGCGATACCGGTCCAAGCTCTCCCCCACGAAGGCATCGAACAGATCGGCCTTGGTGGGATAGTGGTGCTGCAAAGCAGCCAGGGAGATGCCCATATGTCGCGCCACGTCCCGCATCGACACGTCGTCCAGACCCTTCTGCTGCGCGATCTCCTCGAGGCAAGTGAGCGCGCGGGCGGCGGTGTCGCCCATTCTGATCATCAAGTCGTGTCCCGGCCGGTCTGGTCTGTCATTCAGCGGTGATGCTAGCCGGCAACCTGTCAATTGACAACCTGAGGGTGTCGCACTAGCCTGTCAACTGACAAGCTCAAAGATCGACGAGGAGCCGATGCCAGTTTCCAAGATGACCCGTCGGCAGGTGCTGGGCGCTCTGGCTTCCGGAGCCATGATGACGACAAGCAGTGTCGGGGCTCTCGTGGGGGGTCCCGTCCCGAAATCGCGAAGCGGTCTCGATGTAATCGTGATCGGCGGCGGACTTGCTGGCCTTTCGACAGCAAACCTCCTGAAGCGACAGGGCGCCCGGGCGGTTGTTCTGGAGGCGCGCGGACGCATCGGGGGTCGTGCTCACACACAGATACTCGATACCGGTGTGGCCATCGACCTCGGCCCCCAATTCATCGGCGATGTACAGCGGCGCGTCTCGGCGCTGGTCGACGAGTGTGGGCTCACCCGCGTCCGACCACACGACTCGGGGCACCATCTGTACTTCGCAAGGAACGGCGCCGAACCACTCCGATTCGCCCAGGATGCCCTGCCACTGTCGTTGATGGGCAGACTGGATGCGCTCCTCGCCGACCACCGGCTCGAGCGCAGACTCGCCAGCTTTCGAACGGACGTGGCGCGCTGGGACAAGATGCCAGCCTCATCGTTGATCGACGAGATCGCCTTCACGGAGGCGACCGCGTCTTTCCTGCGCGGCTACATCGAAGGCGAGGTATGCGTACCACTCGATGAGATCTCGGCGTACGAGTTGCTGGACCAGTTGGCCTCGATCGGGGGCAAGGAATCCGAGATGGACTCGGAGCAATGGTTCTTGGCGGAAGGCACCCAACCGCTTGCGGAACACCTTGGTGCGAGACTTGGCGATTCGGTGGTGCTCAATGCACCCGTACAGCGCATCGACCGGCGGCCCGACCGGATCAGCGTTGAGACGCCGCGAGGAACCTACACGGCGAGGCAGATCGTCGTCACGACACCTCCGCAACTCTACGGACGCATGGGTCTGCTACCCATCCTGCCACCTCAGCATGCGCGTGTACTGAAGGAGTATCGGCTGGGCCACGTCGTCAAGACACTGCTTGTGTTCGGGAAGCCTTGGTGGCGCGCGAGCGGAGCCTCCGGCCAAGTGCAGAGCCCGCACGGCCCGATCAACTTTATGGTGGACGCCTCGCCGAAGGACGGGCGCCTGGGTATCCTCGTGCTCTTCGCCACCGCTCACAGCGGCCGCCATCTGAGCAAAACCACAGCGGAATCGGCACGTATCGACCGCGCGATGGCATGGTTGCGGACGATCGGCCTCGGTCGAGTGCCCCCCTTGGTTGCCGCGAGATCCATCGACTGGAACGCGGACCCTTGGGCACTGGGCGGCTACGCAAGTTCACGCGGTCCCGGAGGCTGGATCGATGCTCCGGATCTGTATGCCTCGCGAGGGCCGATTCACTTCGCCGGCACCGAGACGGCGACCGAGTGGCGCGGGTTCATGGAGGGGGCGCTAGAGTCAGCGGAGCGCACCGCGCGCGCGGTCCTACAGCAAGCCTCGGTCGGGTAGCAGTGATGCTCCGGTGGAGGCGTACTGGTCAGTCGGCGCCTCAGCTCCCCGCTACCGTCATCCGATCGACCAGCAAGGATGGACACTGCCGCCCCCCGCGCACCAGCACATCGCTGCCCACCGCAACGATGCCGCGGAAGATGTCCCTCAGGTTGCCGGCGATAGTGACTTCTTCCACCGGGTGCACGATGCGTCCGCCCTCCACCCAGAAGCCACTGGCGCCACGCGAGTAGTCCCCGGTCACCAGGTTCACGCCTTGGCCCATGAGCTCGGTGACCAGCAGACCGCGGCCCATCTCGCGGAGCAATGCTTCGAAGTCGGCGTCGCTGGGCCGCACCATGAGATTGTGCGGACCCCCGGCGTTGCCGGTGCTGCGCAGGCCAAGCTTGCGCGCAGAGTACGTGGAAAGGAAGTAGCCCTGCTGCACGCCGGCATCGACAAGGATGCGCCGCCGCGGCAGCACGCCCTCGGCATCGAAGGGGGCACTGCCAAGACCGCGCGGCAGGTCAGGCACCTCCTCGATGCTGATGCAGGGCGCCCAGACCGGCCGGCCGACACTCTCGAGCAGGAAACTCGACCCCCGGTACAGATTGCCCCCACTCACCGCTCCCGCCCAGTGACCGATCAGGCTCACGGCGATGGCCGCCTCGAACAGTACCGGCACCTCGCAAGTCGGGAGCTTGCGCGCACCGAGTCGCGCCACGGTACGCTCGCCGGCACGCCGACCGACCGCCCCGGGCGCGTCCAGGAGATCGACCGCACGCGCCGCCGCGTACCAGTCGTCGCGCTGCATGCCGTCGCCCTCGCCAGCGATCACCGAGCAGTACAAGGAATGCCGGCTCGAATCGTAGCCTCGGCAGAAACCCAGCGAATTGGCGTATACGAAGCGATTGATGTGGGTCGAGACCGAAGCGCCGTCACTGTTCTCGATGCGCGCATCCACCGCCATGGCTGCCGCCTCCATCTCGCATGCGAGGCGGACAGCAGCCTCGGCCTCCAGCGGCCAGGGGTGGCAAAGGTCGAGATCGGCAGGCTCCCAGGCAAGCATGTCGGGTTCTGGCAATCCGGTGAACGCGTCCTCGCCGGTGTGGCGGGCAATGGCCAGCGCCGCCGCCACGGTCTCCGCGATCGCCGAAGTCGAGATGTCGGAGGTGCTGGCGTGACCGCGGCGTTGTCCGAGCCACACAGTGATGGCGAGACCACGGTCGCGCGCGTACTCGAGCGTCTCGACCTCGCCGAGGCGAACCGTCACGTCGAGCCCCTGGCCCAGACCGATGTCGACCTCGGCCGCACTGGCACCGAGGCGTGTCGCCGTGTCGAGGGCGTGACGCGCGAGGTCGCCGAGCTGGTCGGCGCCAAGACTGAAACCGTGTTCGGACAAGATCGGAGTCTCTTGATCGGGCTCGGGCGTGGAGACCCGGCGGGTGTGGGCCAGTATCATACCCGCATGACCGGAGACCTCCGTCCGCCCAGCAAGACACGACGCAAACGCGATGCCCTCGACCTGCAGGCACTGGGCGAGACCTTGCTCGGACTCAAGCCGGACAGGTTGCGCAGCCTCGGTCTCCCGGCCGAACTCCACGAAGCGCTGATCGAGGGTCAGAGGATGACCAGCCGCGAGGCGCTGCGTAGGCATCGCCAGTACATCGGTCGACTGATGCGCGACCTCGATGCCAGCGAGATCCGTCGCCAGTTGGGCGCAGACCGCGATGCCGCGCGTCGCGCCGCGCTCGCCTTCCGACAGGTCGAACACTGGCGTGACCGGCTGCTGCAACAGAGCTCAGGGCTCAGCGAATTCCTGCACCAGCACCCCGAGGCCGACGCTGACGCGCTGCGCCGACTGGTCGACGAAGCGCACAGCGAGAGCGCCCACGGCAAGCCGCCACGCGCTGCACGCGCTCTGTTCCGGGCGCTCAGCGCGACGCTCGGCGGTGGCACACGGAGCGAACCTGCCGCCGCGGAGACGCCGTGAAAGCTGCCGCCTTGCGCATCGGCGTGGTCTCAGTGAGCGACCGAGCCTCGGCTGGCATCTACGAGGACCGGGGTATCCCGGGACTGCTCGAGTGGCTGGAGAGCGCCCTGACCACGCCGTGGGAAGCAGTGACACGCCTCATCCCCGATGAGCAAGCGCTCATCGAACAGACGCTGATCGAACTGTGCGACCGCGAGGGCTGTGGCCTGGTGTTGACCACCGGCGGCACCGGCCCGGCGCCGCGCGACGTGACACCCGACGCCACCCTCGCAATAGCGGACCGTGAACTGCCCGGATTCGGTGAGCTGATGCGCGCCGTGAGCCTGCGTTACGTTCCCACCGCCATCCTCTCGCGCCAGGTCGGCGCGATACGGGGACGCTCGCTCCTCATCAATCTCCCGGGACAACCCAAGGCGATCCGCGAGACCCTCGATGGCGTCTTCGCGGCGGTGCCGTATTGCCTGGACCTGATCGGTGCCACCCGCATCGAGACCGATCCAACGGTCTGCGCCGCGTTCCGGCCAAAGACGGCCAAGGGTGCACCTTCAGACTGAGGCCAGCCCGCTCAGGCCCGGATGTAACTCTCCAGTTGCTCGATCGTGCTCTGCTGATCTTCCACGGTGACGCGCACCACATCGCGGATCGAGAGCACACCGACCAGCCGGCCGGCATCCACCACCGGCAGGTGACGCACACGCTGTTCCGTCATCATCTCCATGCAGCGCTCGATGCTGTCGCTCGACTGCACGGTGAAGATCCTCTCGGTCATCACGTCACGCACGGTCGCTTGCAGCGAGACGCCACGGTAGAGCACCCGTCGCAGGAAATCGCGCTCGGAAAGGATGCCGACGAGCCGCTTGCCATCGCTCACGGGCAGTACACCGACATTGTGCTCGACCATCATGCGCATCGCCGACTCCAGCGTGGCTTCTGGGTCGATGCTCACCAGACCACCCGGCTTGCCGGCCAATATCTGCTTGACACTGCTGGACATATCGACTCCCCCTGTTGTCCGCGCCGCCCCGTTCAACACCGGCAAGGGATGCGCTGCGTTGCTCTCGCGCCCGGGCTTCTGGTGACCCGGATCGTGGTCTGCGGCCCGGTTGCCGCAGCGTTCCCGCCTGACACTCCGGATGTCATCCAGAGCGCAGACGCACCCATCTTACGCGGCCCCTCGCACCTGTCGAGGTCTTGCGCCGGCTACCGCAATCTCTGACAATGCAAGGTTTTTCGGGCAGTCTCCCGCCACCCGCGCCAATTCCCTCAGCGGGGCCACAGACGAGCCATCGGAGCTTTTGCGTGTCGCACGTCATGAACACCTACGGCCGCTTGCCGGTCACCTTCACCCACGGCAACGGCGCGTGGCTGTGGGACACCGACGGCAAGCGCTATCTGGACGCTGTGGCCGGCGTCGCGGTGAATGGCCTCGGCCACGCACATCCGCGACTGGTGGAGGCCATCGCGGCCCAGGCCAGCCGTCTGATCCACGTCTCCAATCTCTACTGCGTGGCAGAGCAGGAGGCATTGGCAGACCTGCTTTGCCAACGCTCGGGGCTTGATGCTGCCTTCTTCTGAAACTCCGGCGCCGAAGCCAATGAGGGAGCGATCAAGTTGGCTCGACTGCACGGCCACGGCCGCGGCATCGCCGAACCGGCCATCGTGGTCATGGAGCGCAGCTTTCATGGCCGCACTCTGGCAACCCTCACCGCCACCGGCAGCGTCAAGGCGCAGGCCGGCTTCGAGCCGTTGGTGCCGGGCTTCCTCCGCGTGCCCTACGACGATCTCGAGGCCGTGCGGGACCTGGCCGCCAAGCACCCCAACATTGTCGCCGTGCTGGTCGAGCCGATCCAGGGCGAAGGCGGCATCCGCATCCCCGCACCGCTGTCTGGCTACCTGCAGGGCCTGCGCGACCTGTGCGACGCGCATGGTTGGCTGCTGATGCTCGACGAGGTGCAGACCGGCATCGGTCGTACCGGCCGCTGGTTCGGTTTCCAGCATACGCCTGTGGTGCCCGATGTCCTGACGCTGGCCAAGGGCCTTGGCTCCGGCGTACCGGTCGGGGCACTGTTGGCGCGCGGGGCGGCGGCCACCACCTTCACCCCCGGAAAGCACGGCTCGACCTTTGGCGGCAACCCCCTGGCCTGCGTCGCCGCACTCACCACGCTGCAAGTCATGGCCGACGACGGCCTGCTCGCCCACGCGCAGAACCTCGGCGCATGGATCGTCGAGACACTGCGTGACCGGATCGGCGGCTTGCCCGGGGTCCTGCAGGTGCGCGGCCTCGGCCTGATGATCGGCATCGAACTCGACCGCCCCTGCGCCGACCTGGTGAAGTCGGCACTGGCACGTGGCTTGCTGATCAACGTCACCCAGGACAGCATCATCCGTCTGGTGCCCCCGCTGGTACTGACGGCCGACGACGCGCGAGTTCTGGTCGATGGCGTAGCCTCCCTGGTCACCGGCTCTCTGGCCGCTCGCGCGGCAGCCTGAGCGCGCGCTCTACCGCGCCGCGATACCGCCCCGCCATGACTCCGCGACCGCCGCTCCGCCACTTCCTGCAGTTCGCCGATCTGTCGCGCGAGGAGTACGCGCACGTGTTCGAGCGTACCCGCGTGATCAAGGCCAGATTCAAGCGCTATGAGCCCTATCACCCGCTGGCTGACCGTACCCTGGTGATGATCTTCGAGAAGCAGAGCACGCGCACACGCTTGTCTTTCGAGGCCGGCATGCATCAACTCGGCGGCACCGCCATCTACCTCAACACGCGCGACAGCCAACTCGGCCGCGGCGAGCCGGTGGAGGATGCCGCCCAGGTGATCTCTCGCATGTCCGATCTGGTGATGATCCGCACCTTCGAGCAGGGCATCATCGAGCGCTTCGCCGCTCACTCGCGGGTCCCGGTGATCAACGGCCTTACCAACGAGTACCACCCCTGTCAGGTGCTGGCCGACCTCTTCACCTTCATCGAGCACCGTGGCGACGTCACCGGACGCACCGTGGCGTGGATCGGTGACAGCAACAACATGTGCTACACGTGGCTGCAGGCGGCACGCGTGTTCGGATTCCATGTGCGCATCTCGACGCCGCCCGGATACTCGCTCGACACGCGCCTGACGAGCGGACTCGAGGACGTCTTCTCGGTGCATTCCGACCCGATGGAAGCCGCGCGCGGAGCGAGTCTGGTCACCACCGATGTCTGGACCAGCATGGGCTGGGAGGGTGAGGCTGCGGAGCGGGCCGCGGCTTTCGCCGACTGGCAGGTGGATAGCGAGATGATGTGGGTGGCCTCCCCCGATGCCGTGTTCATGCACTGCCTGCCAGCCCACCGCGGGGAAGAAGTCACCGCGGACGTCATCGACGGCCCGCAGAGCGTGGTCTGGGATGAGGCCGAGAACCGGCTGCACGTGCAGAAGGCACTGATGGAGTTCCTGCTGATGGGGCGCGTCGAGGACTGAATCGACCCGGCGCCGCGCAGCCTTCGCGCGCGCCTCAACCACCTTTGAAGATGAACCAACCGAAGCAGACGCTGAACCTTCCCGAGACGCCCTTCCCGATGCGCGGCGACCTTGCCCGCCGCGAACCGGAATGGATACAGGCGTGGACCGAGCGCGGACTCTACGGCCAGATCCGAGCCCATGCCGCGGGTCGGCCAAGATTCATCCTCCACGATGGCCCACCCTATGCCAACGGTGACATCCACATCGGGCACGCCGTGAACAAGGTACTGAAGGACATCATCGTCCGCTCGAAGACTCTGGCCGGCTTCGACGCGCCCTACGTGCCAGGCTGGGACTGTCACGGCCTGCCGATCGAGTTGCAGGTCGAGAAGACCCATGGCAAGGAGCTTCCGCCGGCGAGGTTCCGCGAGCTGTGTCGGGCCTACGCGGCGGAACAGGTCGAACGGCAGAAGAAGGATTTCATCCGCCTGGGCGTGCTGGGCGACTGGGACCGGCCCTACCTGACGATGGACTTCCGTACCGAGGCCGACATCGTCCGTGCCCTCGGCCGCATCCACGCCACCGGCGACCTCGTCGCCGGTGCCAAGCCGGTGCACTGGTGCGTGGACTGCGGTTCGGCACTGGCCGAGGCAGAGGTCGAGTACGAGGACCGCAACTCACCGGCGATCCACGTACGATTCGCCGCCGAAGACGCCGACGCCCTCGGTTCGGCGATGGGCTTTTCTGCTGCCGGCAAGCCGGTGTCGGTGCTGATCTGGACCACCACGCCGTGGACCCTGCCAGCCAACGAGGCGGTCTGCCTGAGCGCCGAGGCACGCTATCTGGCACAGGAGATCGGCGGCGAGATCGTGGTGTTCGCCGAAGAGCGCGTGTCGGACATCACCGCGGTGCTCGAGCCAGGTACGCTCGCCCGTACACTCGGCAGCTGCCCCGGCACCGCGCTCGAGGGGCTGACACTGCGTCATCCCTTCCTCGACAGGTCGGTGCCGCTGATCCTCGGTGAGCACGTCACGATGGACACCGGCACCGGCTGTGTACACACCGCGCCGGCGCATGGTCTGGAGGACTACACGGTCGGCTTGCGCTACGGCCTGCCGGTGGAGAACCCCGTCGCCGATGACGGCACCTTCATCTCGCGTGTTCCGGAGTTTGGCGGCATGGGCATCTGGGACGCGCAGAAGCACATCCTTGAGCGCCTGCAGGCGAACGGTACGCTGTTCGCTTCGCGCCGACTACAGCACAGCTACCCGCACTGCTGGCGGCACAAGACGCCTGTCATCTTCCGCGCCACGCACCAGTGGTTCATCGCCATGGACCGCATCGGCAGCGGTGCAGCGACGCTGCGGCAACGCGCGCAGCAGGCGGTGGCAGCGACGCGCTTCTTTCCCGCCTGGGGCCGCGCTCGTCTGGAGGCGATGATCGGCAACCGGCCCGACTGGTGCGTCTCGCGCCAGCGCAGCTGGGGCGTGCCACTGGTCCTGTTCCTGCACCACGAGACCGGCGAGCCGCACCCGCGCTCAGCCGAATTACTCGAACACGTGGCCCAGCGCATCGAGCAAGCCGGCATCGAAGCCTGGTTCTCACTCGACCCCGCAGAGCTGCTGGGCGAGGAAGCCGCCCACTATCGCAAGGCGCCGGATACGCTGGACGTCTGGTTCGACTCCGGAGCCACGCACTTTGCCGTGCTGCGCGGCCGCGACGACCTCGGCTACCCCGCCGACCTCTATCTGGAGGGTTCCGACCAGCACCGCGGCTGGTTCCAGTCGAGTCTGCTCACCGGCTGCGCCATCGACGGCCGTGCACCCTACGACGCCCTGCTGACCCATGGCTTCGTGGTCGACGGCAAGGGCATGAAGATGTCCAAGTCGAAAGGCAACGTGGTCGCTCCACAGAAGGTGATGGATACCTACGGCGCCGACATCCTGCGCCTGTGGGTCGCCGCAACCGACTACTCGGGTGAACTCAGCATCAGCGACGAGATCATCAAGCGTGTGGTCGAGGCCTATCGGCGGATGCGCAACACCTTGCGCTTCCTGCTCGCCAACACGGCCGACTTCGATCCGGCGCGGGATGCGGTACCGCTCGACCAGCTGGTCGAGATCGACCGCTACGCCCTGCACCTGCTTGCCGAGCTGCAGCAGGAATGCACCGCACACTACGCGAGTTACGAGTTCCATCGCATCGCGCAGCGCCTGCAGACCTTCTGCTCCGAGGATCTGGGTGCGTTCTGGCTCGACATCCTCAAGGACCGTCTCTACACCACGACCGCCACCGCCCCTCCAAGGCGCTCCGCGCAGACCGCTCTCTGGCACACTGCCCGCGTGCTCGCCGGGCTGATGCTGCCGATCATGCCCTTCACCGCTGAAGAGGTCTGGGAGACCCTGTCCGGTGAGGCGCATGGCTCGCTGATGTTCCACACCTGGGACGAGTTCTCCGCTGGTCTGCCGACCGACGACACTCTGGCCAGGCGCTGGGATCGCATCCGCAGCGTCCGCAGTGAGGTGCAGCGGGTGCTGGAACAGTTGCGCGGCAGCGGCGACATCGGTGCCTCCCTGCAGGCGGAGGTGCACATCGACGCTCCCGAGACGGACTATGCAGCGCTCGCCCCACTCGGGGCGGAATTGAAGTATGCGCTGATCACCTCGCAGGCCACGCTCACGGCAGCGCCCGGTGTGCTCGGCATCCGCGCCTGGCCCTCTGCCGCGGCCAAATGCGAGCGCTGCTGGCACTACAGCGCAACGGTCGGCAGCGTACCGGCGCGACCGGAACTCTGCGCACGCTGCTTCAGTCACCTGCGGGGTGACGTCGAGCCTCGCCACTTCGCCTGAGACCACCGTGCCCGCAGCCCTCGCCCGCCTCGGACCCGGCCGCTACCTGCTTTTGGCACTGCTGGTGGTGGTCGCCGACCAGTGGAGCAAGGCCGCCGTACTCGCCGCCCTGGCTCCTGGGGACGTTCGGACCTACACCCCCTTCTTCGACCTGGTTCTGGCCTTCAATCGCGGTGCGGCATTCAGCCTGCTCGCCGACCAACCGGGGTGGCAGCACCTGCTGTTCGTCACCTTGGCTCTGGTGGTGAGCGTGGCCATCGTCTGGCTGCTCGGGCGGCACCGTGACGAAACCCTGTTCTGTTCCGGACTGGGACTGATCCTGGGCGGAGCGGTGGGCAATCTCATCGACCGCCTGCAGATCGGCGCCGTGGTCGACTTCCTCTCCTTCCACGCCGGAGGATGGTACTGGCCTGCCTTCAACGTGGCGGACAGTGCGATCACTGTCGGCGCGGCGCTGGTCCTGCTCGACAGCCTGCGCGCCTCAAGTGTCAGCAAGAGCTGACAGTCGCCCCAGACTGCGCCACAATGGTCCGATGAGAGTGCTGCTCGCAAATCCCCGTGGCTTCTGTGCCGGGGTCGACCGTGCCATCGAGATCGTCGAGCGTGCCTTGGCGCTGCATGGCAAGCCGGTGTATGTGCGACATGAGGTGGTCCACAATCGTTACGTGGTCGAAGACCTCCGCGGCAAGGGGGCCGTCTTCATCGAGGACCTTTCCGAGGTCCCAGCCGGTGCGGTGCTGGTGTTCTCCGCCCACGGTGTGTCACTGGCGGTTCGGGAAGAAGCGGCCAGGCGTGGTTTCCAGGTGTTCGACGCCACCTGTTTGCTGGTCACCAAGGTGCACATCGAGGTCGGACGACTGCGGAACCGGCAGCAGGAAGTGATCATGATCGGCCACGCTGGCCATCCCGAGGTCGAGGGCACCATGGGCCAGAGCCAAGGCGGCATGCACCTGGTCGAGACCGTGGAGGACGTTGCAGCGGTGCCGGTGGCCGACCCCGACAATCTCGCCTATGTCACCCAGACCACGCTCTCGGTGGACGATGCGCAGACCATCGTCAACGCCCTGCGCGTGCGCTTCCCCAACATCGTCGGCCCGAAGAAGGACGACATCTGCTACGCCACACAGAACCGTCAGGATGCGGTCAAGACCCTGGCCCCGTATTGCGACCTGCTACTGGTGGTGGGATCGAAGAACAGCAGCAACTCCAACCGTCTGTGCGAGGTCGCACGCGATGTCGGCACGCCGGCGCGCCTGATCGACGGCGCCGCCGACATCGACCCGGCCTGGCTCACCGGCGTCGAGACACTGGGCGTGACCGCAGGGGCCTCGGCACCCGAACTGCTGGTGCAAGAGGTACTGGCTCGGCTCCACGAACTCGGAGCCTGCCGTGTGGAGGACCTGGCCGGCGTCGAGGAGGACGTTGTCTTCCCTATTCCGAAGACCCTGGACAAGGCCACGGCGTAGCCGGATCGAGGGCGGGCGCCGGCCCATCCCGCCGCACTCACTGGGTGAACAAGCGGAGCGGGTTCGAGGTAGTGGGCGTGCGCGCATCCTTCTGCTGCATCACGCGCACGATGTCCTCTGCGGTACGCATGCCGGTTGCGGCCTGGCAGAAGTAGCGCTCGTACAGCGTGATGTGTTGGCCGTTGATGCGATCGACGCGGATCGGCTGCCACTGGGCGTCCTTGGCGGAATACCACTTGCCCTCGCTGGTACCCCAAGCGTAGGTCTTGGTCTCGGCCGAGCTGCAGCGCATGCCCTCATAGCTGACGTTGCGTACGCCACTGGGAGACTCGATGATCAGCGCGTAGCGGATGGTGCGTTCTTCGGTGACCTGCAGCGACTCGCGATCGATGAAGAAACGGTTCTTCGTCACCGCCGTGGTCTCGAACGGGATCCAGCCATCGCGCCTCACAGGATAGGCTGGCAGAGCGACCTCGGCCTCCTGCTCGGGCTTCTTTTCCGGCTCCACGTAGCGCGACGGCGCTGCCTGCGGATTGAGCGGGTTGGCGCCGGCACGGACCGACGGAACCGGCAGCGCCAGCAGCGAGATCGCCACAACAGATACGGCGAAAGGCTGCCTCACGAGGGCTCGACCACAGGCCGGTTGTCGCGCGCAAACGACGGCCGGATGGATGGGCGCCGATCGAACGGCACCAGGTGATGCAACTCTTTGAGCGCGGAGCGATAGACCTCGCGCTTGAACTCGATCACCGATTCCACCGGGGACCAGTAGTCGCTCCAGCACCAGGCATCGAACTCGGGCTTCTCCGAGGCACGCAGACAGACGTCATGGTCACGCCCGATCAGGTGCAGCAGGTACCAGATCTGCTTCTGGCCACGGTAGCCACTGCGGCCATCGCGGCGGAGCCACTGCTCGGGCACGTCGTACCGCAGCCAGTCGCGGGTACGGCCGAGCACACGCACGTGCACCGGGAGCAGGCCGACCTCCTCCTGCAACTCCCGGTACATCGCCTGCTCCGGCGATTCGCCACGCTTGATGCCACCCTGCGGGAACTGCCAGGAGTGCTGGCGCACACGCTTGCCCCAGAACACTTCGCCCCTGGCGTTGCACAGGATGATGCCGACGTTGGCGCGGTATCCATCCCTGTCGATCATCTTCACTGCAGGCGCTGCCCTTGCGGATCGCGCCGTATCTCTGGTCTGGCTTCTTCTTACCACATCTGCAGATGCTTCGCATCCGCGGCAGGTGGGGGACACCGCGCGCCGCTCGCATCATCAGGGCTTGAGGTGTCGCCTATCGTATGCATTGAGCCGCTTGAGATCCTCCAGGAACTGCTCGAACGGCAAGCCGAGCCGCGCCTGCCACTGCCGCGCAGCGACGCGCAGGGCTGCCCACTCCAGAGGCCGCGGGGGGGCCGCAAAACCGAGACAGAGCACGTTCGTCCTGGTGCCCGCAGGCAGGAGCAGCAGGCGCCCGGGAAACACCCGCCGCAGCCGGTCCACCTGCGCCTGGAAGGAATACGCGGTGCGCCAGACATTGGCGATCAGCACCCCGCAAGGACTCAACCGTCCCGCACACTCCGCATAGAAGTCCTCGCGGGTAAGTCCCTCCGACTGTTCCGGGCCATCGAAGCCGTCGAGGATGATCCAGTCCAGACTCTGCTCCTGCTGGCGCAGGGCCTCGGCACCATCACCGATCCAGAGCGTCAGGCGGTCGTCCTCTGGCGGCAGCAGGAACTGCGTCCGCGCCACCGGGATCACCCGCGGGTCGATCTCGACCACGGTCTGGCGGGTCTCGGTGAGATGGTGGTGGATGAACTTGGGGATCGAGCCTCCACCCAGACCCACCAGGAACACGCTGCCGGGTACCGGTGCGAACAGCAGCGGCGCGAACACGCAGCGGCTGTAGGCCAACTCGAGTTCGTAGGGCCGGTCGATGCGCATCGCGCTCTGGATGTCGGTCGACCCGATGTGCAGGTAGCGCACGCCGTCGCGCTCGCTCACCTCGATCCCCAACCCACCGCCGCGAAGGCGTCCCCGCAATGCCATCTCCCCTCCCCACGCAACATGCATCGGCCCGACAACGCGGCGCCAGGCCGGACCACCGAGCCGACAAACCTCCTACACTAAGGCCTTTTGTCCGGCCCGCCGACCATGCGCAGCAGCCAGCTGTTCCTCACCACACTCAAGGAAGCCCCCAACGAGGCCGAACTCGTCTCGCACCGACTGATGCTGCGCGCCGGACTCATCCGCCGTCTCGGTTCCGGCCTCTACACCTGGATGCCGCTCGGCCTGCGTGTGCTGCGCAGGGTGGAGACCGTGATCCGCGAGGAGATGGATCGCGCCGGCGCCAATGAACTCCTGATGCCGGCGGTGCAGCCCGCCGAATTGTGGCAGGAGAGTGGTCGCTGGGCGTTGTTCGGCCCGCAGATGCTGAAGATCCGGGACCGCCATGAACGCGACTTCTGCTTCGGCCCGACGCACGAAGAGGTGATCACCGACCTCGTGCGCCGCGAGGTCAGGAGCTACCGGCAGCTGCCACTCAATCTCTATCAGATCCAGACCAAGTTCCGCGACGAGATCCGGCCGCGCTTCGGTGTGATGCGCGCGCGCGAGTTCCTGATGAAGGACGCCTACTCCTTCCACACCAGCCGCACCTGCCTCGAGCAGACCTACGCCGTGATGCACGCCACCTACATCCGCATCTTCGAGCGTCTGGGCCTGCGCTTTCGCGCAGTGGCAGCCGACACCGGCGCTATCGGCGGATCCGGTTCGCAAGAGTTCCACGTGCTGGCGGAGAGCGGCGAAGACGCCATCGCCTGGTGTCCGCAGTCCGATTACGCGGCCAATGTCGAACTGGCCGAGGCCTTGTCACCAACTGCGCCACGACCCGCGCCCGCGGCACTGCTGCAAAAGGTGGCGACACCGCGGATGCATTCCATCGACGAGGTCTCGGCGGGACTCGGCGTATCGGCCCGGGCCATCGTCAAGACCCTGCTGATGGTCGACGAACTGGGCACCGCGGTGGCCTTGCTGGTGCGCGGGGACCACACCCTGAATGAGGTAAAAGCCGCGAAGCTGGCCGGGATCGCGGGGGCATTGCGCTTCGCCAGCGAGGCCGAGGTGCGAGCAGCGGCTGGCTGCAGCGCGGGCTCCATCGGACCGCTCGGTCTGCGCGCGCGCGTAGTGGCCGACCGTTCCGTGGCAGCGATGGCGGACTGGGTGTGTGGTGCCAATGAGGACGGGTGGCACTTCACCGGCGTCAACTGGAGCCGTGACCTGCCGGAAACCGAGGTGGCCGACCTGCGCAACGCCGAGGCCGGGGACCCGTCTCCCGATGGCAAGGGCGCCCTGGAGATCGCACGTGGCATCGAGGTCGGACACATCTTTCAGCTTGGCAACAAGTACTCACAGGCGATGGGCGCAACGTACCTCGATGAGAGCGGCCAGTCGCAGGTGATGGAGATGGGCTGCTACGGCATCGGGGTGAGCCGCATCGTTGCCGCCGCGATCGAGCAGAACCATGATGAGCGCGGCATCGTCTTTCCGACGGCGATGGCCCCCTTCCAGGTGGCTCTGGTGGCGCTCGGTCTGGGCAAGAGCGAGGCGGTACGCGAGACCGCGGGGCGACTCTACGCAGAGCTTGTTGCGGCAGGTATCGACGTCCTGTTCGAGGATCGTGACGAGCGGCCTGGCGTGATGTTCGCCGACATGGAACTGATCGGCATCCCCCACCGCATCACGGTTGGTGACCGCGCCCTGGCCAACGGCGAGGTCGAGTACCGCTGCCGCCGCACCGGCGAGGGTGGCAACTGGCAGGTGTCAGAGGCCGTCAGCCGGACCCTGGTGACGCTGGTTCAGCCCTGAACCGACACGCAAGCGCGGGCGTGACGCGCCACCACCGACTCCTCATCGGTAGGCACCAGACCTACGGCGAGCGCGCTGCCGGGAGTGTGCAGGCACGCTGACCCTTCAAGGTTGGCCGCTGCGTCGATCTCGGCGCCCAGCCAGGCGAGCCGCGCCACCACAGCTGCACGTATCGCAGGCGAATTCTCGCCGATGCCTCCGGTGAAGACGATGGCGTCGAGTCCGCCGAGGGTGGCCGCCAATCCCCCGATACCCTGGACGATGCGGTGTACGAACAACTCGATGGCCTCCTGCGCGCTGGGCTCCGCACTCGCCTCAAGGTCTCGCAGATCATCCGAGAGTCCGGACACGCCCAAGAGCCCCGAACGCTCGTAGAGCAGGTGCTGCACGGCATCGGCAGCCATGCCGCGCTGCTGCAAAAGGTACAGCACCACCCCGGCGTCGAGATTGCCGCAGCGGCGCCCCATCGGCAGTCCATCCAGCGCCGAGAAGCCCATGCTTGTGGCGACGCTGCGCAAGCGATGCATCGCACAAAGGCTAGCGCCCTGTCCCAGATGGGCAACCACCACACGGCCATGAAGCCTCGGGTCAGGGGCGTCCGCCAGACGCGCGGCTACATACTCGTAGGACAGGCCATGGAAGCCGTAGCGGCGGATGCCCGCTGCCGTGAGTTCACGTGGCAAGGCGAACAGGGTCTCCAAGCGCGGCTGCGAAGCGTGGAAGGCGGTGTCGAAGGCAGCGACCTGAGGTACCAAGGGATGATGCTCACGCATGGCGCGGATCAGGGCGAGTCCGTAGGGCTGATGCAGGGGCGCCAGTGGAACGAACCGCTCAAGGTCCAACAACACCGCGTCATCGATGCGTACCGGTGCAGCATACTCGCCGCCGCCATGCACCACGCGATGAGCGATCGCCACCAGCGGCTGTCGAAGCTCGGCGACAAGGCCCGAGATCACCTCCAGCGCGTGACGAAAGTGCAGATCGAAATCCGATTTCGGGTGGCCTGCGGTGGAACCCAGAGGGAGCGGAGCGACTTGTGGTGCGACGATGCCTTCCCACGTCCACAGCGGCCGGTGTCCGAGTCCGCTCACCCGACCCCGCCACAGAGGCCGATCGGCGGCGTCGAACAGCGCGAACTTGATGCTGGATGAGCCGGCATTGAGTGCGAGGACGGCGCCGGAGGAGGGGGACGAGGCCATCAACGTGCTTCCTTCGGCAGCACGCGCCACAAGGCTGCGAGCGCGCACGAGGCCTCGCGTGCCACGGGCCCGTCGGCGCGGCTGGTCAGCATGATCGGCACCCGAGTGCCCAACACGATGCCGGCGACCTGCGCATCGGCCAGATAGGCGAGCTGCTTGGCAAGCATGTTCGCTGCCTCAAGGTTGGGGGCGATCAGCACGTCGGGGTCGCCGGCGACCGGCGAGTCGATCTGCTTGGCACGCGCCGAGACCGCCGAGATCGCGTTGTCAAAGGCCAATGGGCCATCGAGGGTGGCGCCGTTGATCTGACCACGCTGCGCCATCTTGCACAGGGCGGCCGCATGCAGGGTCGACTCGATGTCGGGGTTCACCGTCTCCACCGCGGAGAGCACCGCCACCTTGGGCACGGCAACCCCCAAGGCACGAGCCAGGCCGATGGCGTTGCGCACGATGTCGGCCTTGGCCTCGAGGTCTGGCAGGACGTTGATGGCAGCGTCCGTGATGAGAAGTGGCTTGTGGTAACTGGGAACGTCGACGACAAAGACGTGGCTCATGCGCCGGTCGGTGCGCAGTCCGTTGCTGCGGTCGACCACCGCATGCATCAGCTCGTCGGTATGCAGCGAACCCTTCATCAACGCTTCCACCTTTCCTTCGCGGGCCAGCGCCACGGCCAGTTCGGCGGCGGCGTGGCTGTGGGGCGTCGCGATGAGTTCGAAACTCGAGAGGTCGATCTCAGCCCGTCGCGCTGCCTCACGGATGCGAGCCTCCGGGCCAACAAGGACAGGCTCGATGAGCCTAGCCTGAGCGGCCAGAAAGGCCCCACCCAGCGCGGCTTCGTCGACCGGGTGAACCACTGCGCATCGCATCGCCTCGCGCTCGAGAGAACGCGCACGACGGACAATCTCGAACATCAGGTCACCCGGTCTGCGCAGGTAGACGCGAGGCGTCGCCACTCGCGGACGCGAGACCTTCTCGGTCGGCACGAGGATCTCGGCCTCGCCGGTGACTACTGACTGTCCCTGCTGGTTGATGACCTCGCAATCGATCACTGCGCGCTTGCGCTCGGCGTCGAGGCTCCTGACCGTGACCTTGACCTGCACCGTGTCGCCGATCCGGACTGGCGCGCGGAAGCGCAGCGACTGGCTGAGATAGATGGTGCCGGGGCCCGGCAACTCGGTGCCGAGCACGGTCGACACCAGCGAACCGACCCACATACCGTGGCCGACCACCCCGTGGAACATCGCTGTGTCGGCGTAGGCCTCATCCATGTGCGCCGGGTTGACATCCCCCGACATGGCGGCGAACAGGTCGATGTCCTGTCGGCTGAGGGTGCGCTCGATCGAGGCGCTGTCCCCCACATGAAGCTCCTCGAAGGTGCGGTTGCTGATCAGTTCCCGGGCTGCGGTCGCGGTCTGCATATCGGCTCCCCTCAAGCGATGACGTGGTAGCCGGCGTCGATGTACTCGACGTTGCCGGTGACGACCGCGGCTGCGTCGCTGGCGAGAAAGGCTGCGAACGCACCGACCGCCTCGATGTGGATGCCGCCAGGGATCGGCGCGCTAGACTCCCACTGTCGCTGCAGAGCATCGAGATCCGCCAACCCTGAGGCCGCACGGGTCGGCAGCACACCCGGCGATAGGGCGTGGACGCGGATCCGGCGCGGCCCGAGTTCGCTGGCCAGCACCCGCACAGAAGCCTCCAGGGCCGCCTTGACCGGCCCCATGAACGCATAGCCCGGAGCTACCTTCTCGGCACCATAGAAGCTCACGGTGAGCAGACACCCACCTCGGTCCATCAGCGGCTCTGCGAGGCGCGACATGCGGATGAACGAGTGACAGGACACGTCCATCGCAAGGCTGAAGCCGGCCGCGCTGCTGTCTGCCAAGCGACCCCGGAGATCCTCGAGCGGGGCAAAAGCGATCGAGTGCAGAACGAAGTCGAGCCTGCCCCAGCGCCGCTCGATGGCCTCGAAGACCGCCTCGAGCTGCCCATCGGCCTGCACGTCGCAGGGCATCGAGATGGTGGCCTGCAGTGCCTCGGCCAGTGGCCGGACATGGGGCTCGGCCTTGGCGTTCAGCCAGGTCACGGCGAGTTCCGCGCCGGCCGCGCGGAACGCGCAGGCGCAGCCCCAGGCGATACTCCTGTCGTTGGCGATGCCCACCACCAGGCCGCGCTTGCCCTGCAGATCCGATCCCACAGACATCTCCGGCTCCCGGATTCGAGACCGAGCCAGACTGCACGGCGCACATTACAGGACATCGCCCCCCTGCGGTGCCGAAACTGATGCAGATCAGGAGACGTGCAGTTTGCGGCCGGCACCGAGGACCCGACACGCCATCGACACAATCGGCAGAGAGCATGGGCGTACAAGCCAAAGACCGACATGATGCGCAAAGAACAAGCCGTCGCTGCCCTCGGGAAGCAATCGCTCCTGCTGCCCGCCCGAATCAAGGTTGCCCTGGCCGCGAACGACCGCCTCAAGCTCTATCTGAGCCTGCTGCAGGCGGCGCTGCAGCATGGCAGGGACCCTCAGGAGCCGGACATGGACTGGCGGGGGGAAGTGCATCGGGCTGGGCTGGACGATCAGGTCTGGCTCGTCGATCTGCCGCGGAGCGCAGACCTTGAAGACGACATCCTCATGCTTCAGGAACCAGAGCGTTTCGTCGATGCGCTGGTCGAGGGGATCGAAGTCATGGCGAGGCCGGTCGAGGGCGATGATCCCGGCCTTTCCGAGCGACTCACGAAATGGGTCTCACGCCTCCAGGGGATGCGCGGCGGAGATGGCTTCCGTCTTGCCGACATCGAAGACATCACCCATGGCGACCGCCACCGCGGCGACAGCTTCCACATTCTGGTCATGGACCTGCACAAGCGCCTGAATGCGCTCGCAGCCAGCGTAGCTACCGAGAACATCGACGGCGCCCATGCGTGGCAGATCGGCGCTGATGACCGAGCGTTGATCGAGGCTTTCATGCGAGGGCTGCGCCGCACGGCGCCGCTCAAGTTCGAGCACCCCGGACTCGATACGGCGGTGACCCGGGATGGTGATCGACTGCTGATCCAGAACGATATCGGCACCAACGACGCCCACGTGTTGGTGGTCGAGGTCACCGGCCGGGAGATCCGCCTCACCTACTCCGAACTGCACAAGGCACGCTTCGCCTTTTTCCGTGAGATGCTCGAGCGCATCGGCTTCCAGTGGGTGACCGAGCCCTTGCGCGCCGAGGCCGGCCTGAATGAGGGTCGTCCCTATCTGGTGGGGCACGCCACCCTGCGCGCACAGAGCCAGTCCGCGCTGCTCGGCGCTCTAGAGGCCCTCGCCTCGCGCATCGTCTTTGTCATCGACTGGAACCGCGCCTACAAGCGGCTGCAGTTGTTCGTCCGCAAGGCAGTCGCCGCGGACCTGCTGCGCGAGGCTGCCGAGCGCGAATACGGTCACATGGGATGGCTGTTGGCCGGCGGCGAGCAGTTGGTGTTCGGTGCCATGCAATCGGCAGACGGTCAGACCTTTCGTGTCGGTGACCGACTGGACGAGGTCATCGGCGAGGCCTCAGGCCGTGCCTTCCTTGCCGCGCTCCTGCAGGTCAGCAGCGAGACCCTGCAGCATCAGCAGACGCGACAGACAGTGGTGGATCAGGCGCGCATCCTCCTCAACCGTGCTCTGCAACAGCGCAGTTTCGAATTCGACCTGCTTGCCGAGCATGCAGCCGCATGTCATGCCCTCGCAGAGCTGCTGGTCAACGGCCTCGATGCCGGGACAGGATCCTCGGCCGCAACCCTAGCGGAGCATGCCAGGTTGCTCGAACACCGAGCCGACTGGCTGTTGGAAGAGGCGCGTGAGCGGGCTGGCAGGCAGGGACGCTGGGAGCCGGTGGCCCATCTTCTGAGCCTTGCGGACGACATCGCCGATGCGCTCGAAGAAGCTGCCTTCGTCCTCTCGATGATCGAGAGCGAGCGCCGCCACACACTGCCCGATCCTGTCAGGGGTGCGCTTGAGCAACTGGCGTTGGCGACCTTGGCGGCCATCCAGGACTACGTGCGAGTGGTCGAGATCGCGCGCGCTGCCGGCGACCAGCGCGACTCCGGCGATGCCAGCGCCTTCCTCCGGGTGGTCTGGCAGATGTTGCGGGCCGAGCGTCGTTGCGACGAGTTGTTCCGCCAGGCGCGGGTCGTCTTCCTGCACGAAATGGAGTCCACGCCGGTGCTGTGGAGTCTGGCCGGAGAGGTTGCGGCGTCGCTGGAAAAGGCGACGGACGCGCTCTTGGCGGTAGGTCACGGATTGCGGGAGATGGTCTTTGCCAGGAGCGCACAGTCATGAGCCGACAGCACTGGCCCGAGCAACTCTTCCTCATCGGCGCAGCCGGCGGACAGACCGCTGCGCCAGCCGGGGCGCAGCGCGCAAGCATGGGCTCGAAAGCCTGGAACCTGCTGCAGATGGCCTTGCTCGGATTGCCGGTCCCGCCCGCGCTGGTCATCGGCACTGGTTTTGCCAGTCACCCCGGCGACGCCTTGCAACCACTGCTGAAGCTCGGTCTGCCGGCACTCGAGCAGGCCACAGGGCGCAGATTCGGCGATGCCAAGGCTCCGCTGCTGGTGTCGGTGCGCTCAGGTGCGGCGGTGTCGATGCCGGGCATGCTTGAGACCCTGCTCGACATCGGCATCTGCGACGCCACCGTTCCCGGTCTGCTGCGCCTCACCGGTAACCCGCGCCTGGTCTGGGACTGCTACCGGCGGCTGGTGAGCGGCTTCGGGGAGGTGGTGGCGGGCCTAGCACCCACCCTGTTCGATGCGGAACTCGAGCGCATCGCCGGTCATCGGACCGAGCGCGAGTTGGACTTCTCGGAGCTCCGCGAGTTGACCCGAGCCAGCATCGCCCTCTATAAGCGGGAGACCGGCGAGGACTTCCCCCAGGACGTACGGACGCAGCTGTCGCGAGCCGTGACCGCGGTGTTCGCCTCGTGGGATTCGGAGAAGGCGAAGGCATATCGCCGGATGAACGGCATCGATGAGCACATCGGTACCGCGGTGACCATCCAACGCATGGTGTTCGGCAACAGTGGCAGCCACTCCGGCGCCGGCGTCGGTTTCACCCGGGACCCCAGCGAAGGGACCCGCTCGACTTGGGTGGACTTTCTGGTCAACGCGCAGGGCGAAGATGTGGTCGCCGGCCGCCGCGCGGCTCATGGTGCCGACGCTCTGGTCCGCTCCATGCCTGACGTTTGGGAACAGCTGCTGGCACACGGCACTGTCCTCGAGCGACATTTCAGGGACATGCAGGACTTCGAGTTCACCGTCGAGGATGGAGTGCTCTGGATGCTGCAGACGAGGTCGGGGAAACGCACCCCGATCGCGGCCGCCCGCATCGCGCTCGACCTCGCGGAAGAGGGCCTGATCGATACCGCGACAGCCCGCGAACGCACCGCCCAACTTGCGCCGGGCGACCTGGTGAAGCGGACACTGGACGATGGCGAAGGGGCTCCGGCAAGCCCTCTGGCCAGGGCCATGAGCGCGTGCAGTGGCATCGCCACCGGGGTCGTGGCGTTCGACGCTGATGCCGCCGCAGCGTGCGCCTCCATGGGTCAGGCAGCGATCCTGGTACGCCAGGATGCCGAGACCGGCGACATCGCCGCGCTCGCCGGGGCAGCCGGGCTGCTGACGCAACGTGGCGCCCGCACCTCGCATGCCGCGGTGGTCGCTCGCCAACTCGGACGAGTCTGTCTGGTCGGCTGTGAAGGACTGCAGATCGACAGCGCCGCGCGCCGCATGCGCCTGGGTGACCGCGAGTTGGCCGAGGGCGATGCGCTTACCCTGGATGGCAATCGGGGACTCGTCTACGCTGGGTCGCTGGCGGTTCGCGAGACGCCAGATGCGCCTCTCATCGCGCGACTCGAGGCACTGCGGCGCGCAACTGCCTGAAGCCCCCTATCCCTGTGTTGCCTCAAACCACCCCGTAGCGCCACACCAGCCGCATCTTGAGCCACTGCGTGAGCACCCCGTAGGCCGGAAGCAGTAGCGCCAGTCCGACCCAATAGACCCAGGGCAGGGGTACCAGACCGAAACTCGCCCCGAGCGGCGTGTAGGGCAGCAGGACGCCAAACCCACACACGCCCAAGGTGGTGGCCAGCAGAGCCGGACTCGGAGCGCTTTCGACCCAGGGCACACGCGCGGTGCGCAGTACATGGACGATGAGGGTCTGTGAGAGCAGCGACTCGACGAACCAGCCGGTCTGGAACAGCGCCGCGTCCGCAGGCCCGGTTGCACCGAGCACGAACCACATGAGGGCAAAGGTGGCGTAGTCGAAGAGGGAGCTCACCGGGCCGATGAAGAGCATGGTGCGGGTGATGCCGGTGATGTCCCAGTCGCGTGGCGCGGCGAGGTACTCGGCATCGACGCTGTCGGTCGGTACCGCCGTCTGCGAGACGTCGTACAGCAGGTTGTTGAGCAGCACCTG